>Ga0075961_134_pt1 | contig 7784 bp, 11 predicted proteins | sample RifGroA2_FD_67956 | JGI IMG/M metagenome (GOLD analysis project Ga0075961, IMG submission 67956) | Parcubacteria (Yanofskybacteria) bacterium GW2011_GWA2_44_9 | reverse complement strand
ATAGCACGTAAGAACGTGCTATGCCCATTCTCCCGCCACTTCAGAGGCTCCCTATCTGACGACGCCTCTTACGTGGCGGGTTTTCTGTATTGAAGTAAAAAAATAAATCCCCCTTTAAGGGGGATTTATTTTTTACCTCTTCTGCCATTGTGGCGCTTTTCTTGCTTTTTTGAGACCGTATTTGCGCCGTTCTTTGGTGCGCGAATCGCGGGTAAGAAATCCTGCCTTTTTTAACTTTTTCCTGAAATTTAAATCAAACATTACTAAAGCTCTGGATAATCCGTGCTTTAGGGCATCCGCCTGACCGGCCAAACCTCCGCCGTTGACCAAGGCGGTGGCCTTAAATCGATTGAGCGATTTCAATTTTCTCAAAGGCGACTCGACAACTAACTGAAGCATCTGATCGGTAAAATATTGCCTGTAATCCTTGCCGTTAACAAGAATTAAGGCCTTGTCATCTTCTACGATATCGGTGGATTTCTTTGTGTAAAGACGGGTAATGGCCACGGATTCTTTGCGGCGGCCGACTGCCTGGAAATATTTTTCTTTTTTATCCTTGCCTTCGGAATCTAAAACCCCTTCCGCTTCAACAGCCGGCTCAACTATCTTAATCTCCTTTGTCTCTGCGACTGCTTTTTTGGCCTTGGCCTTTTTTGCCGGTTTTTTATTTTTAGTTGTGGTTGTTTTCTTAGGCATCAAATTTTAAATTCTTGATTACTTTATCCCGCATCTTATTCTTGGGAAGCATGTTATACACCATCTGGCGCAAAACCTTATTCGGCTGGGTCGCCCAAAGTTCCGAAAGCTTTCGACTTTTTATACCGCTATGATAGCCGGAATAATGATGGTACACCTTGCTGTTAAATTTCTGGCCTGTAAATTTGGATTTTTTTAAATTTTTGACAAGAACCTCCGCATTCGAATTCCGGTTTGGTTCGTAAGATGGGAGGTTTTTACCGCGCAAAAGAACGGCTATCTTGCTTGATAACCTTCCTAAAGACTGGTTTGTCGCGTCAACTGTATACTGCATAACACTTAATTAAAAACGCAAAGTGAAAAATGAAAAATTTTGGAAACTCGGAATTTTTTAAAAAAATTCCGAGTAACGTTAATTTTGATTTTTAAGTTTAATCGAGTTTACTGCGTAAACTCGATTAAGGCCATCGGCGCTCCATCGCTCTTGCGCTGGCCCAATCTTACCACTCTTGTGAATCCACCCGATCTTTCTTTGAACTTAGGACTGATCTCTCCGGCTAACTTACTCGCGGCTTTTGGCCCAAGGTTAGTTCCTAAGGATTTCCGGGAAGCTAAATCGCCTTTACGGGCAGTGCTGATGAGCTTATCCATATAACTCGATAAGGCCTTGGACTTGGCGACAGTAGTTTTAATTCTGCCATGTTCAATAAGGGCCGTGGCTAACGACTTATAAAGCGCCCTTCTCTGCTTAGTCTCCCGTCCGAATTTTCTATGTTTGCCTCGCCTCAAAGATGTATATGGTATCTCGTATATAGTATTTCGTATCTTAGATGCAAACCACTATATACTTCGTACTAATTATTTTAATTTTTTCTTAGCCTTTACCTCTTTTTTCTTTACTGGTTTCTTTGCCTCCGGTTTTTCCCTTTTCTCCGGTATCTCTACCTCCGAAATAACTTTCAAATTATCCATCAAAATTTCGGATGCCTTCTTAAGAGCCGCTTCTGGCTCCAAAGAGCCGTCGGTTTCGACATCCATCGTCACTTTATTGTAGTCGATTCTCTCTCCGACCCGAACGTTCTCAATATTGAAGTTAACGAGTTTGACCGGTGAAAATATGGCATCAATAGCTATAACTCCGATAGCAAGCTTCTCTTTTCTTCTGTCTTCTATGGAAACATACCCTACGCCCCTCTGAAGTTCAAGTTCCATATCAAATTCTGCCTTCTTATCGGTTAAGGTAGCGATATGCTGGTCAATATTTATCAATTCGACTTCTGACGTAAGCTTTATGTCTCCGGCAGTTACCTCTCTCTCCCCGCTGACATTCAAGGTAAGCTTAACCGGGCCTTCGGCATGAAGATTAAATCTGATATTTTTTACATTCAAGATTACCTCAATTACATCTTCTAAAACTCCGGGGATGGTGGTGAATTCATGTTCGACGCCTTTTATTTTTATCGAGGTAACAGCCGTACCCTCCAAAGACGACAACAAAACCCTTCGAAGAGGATTAGCGACTGTCGCTCCGTAACCGGGCATCAAAGGACCTATCTCAAATGTGGCCCGGTTTCCCTCCTTCGACAGTACTTTGACTTTTTCTGGTAGTTGTAACAAGTTAGTCGGCTCAAGGCTCAAGGTCTAAGGTCTAAAGCTTTGGTCTTTAGTCCTTAATCTTTAAACTTCAAGCTAATTTAACGCGAATAAAACTCAATAATTGACTGTAGGTCATCGGGGCGAATGCCGCTTTCCTCGACTGTCGGTTTGCCCGTAACCTTCCCTTCCAACTTATCCTTATTCATCTCCAGCCATGGCGGGGTTTCGTAATTCTTCAGCCATTGATTGACTAAGGATGAGAAGAAAACAGATTTCTTACTGCCCTCTCTGACGGTAATTGTATCGCCTACGGAAACTTCATACGACGGAATGTTTACTCTTTTGCCGTTGACCAGGATATGTCCGTGACTGACGAGCTGGCGAGCCTGATCGCGAGACTGGCCGAATCCCATCCTGAAGACAGTATTATCCAATCGGCTCTCAAGTTTATTTAAGATGGTCGCATACGGCTCTTTTTTTGAGGCCAAAGAAGACTTTATGTAATTCTTAAACTGGCGCTCCAGCAGACGATATATATTTTTAACCTTTTGCTTGGATTTTAACTGCAAACCGAACTCGGAAAGCTTGCGCGATCCTTTCTTGCCATGAAGACCCGGAGGATACGGCTTTTTAACCATCGCCGACTTCTGGGAATGAGACCTCTCTCCTTTCAAAAAGAGTCTCTCTCCGATTCTTCTCTCTATTTTTTCTTTTGGTCCGGTATATCTTGCCATAATCGCTTTGCTAAACTAAAAATGTAAAACTCTGAAAATCCAAAATTTTTCAAAGAAAAATTTTGGATAACATTAATTTTGCGCTTTTCATTTTGCACTTTAAACTTATTTAAACTCTCCTCGGCTTAGGACTCCTGACTCCATTATGGGCGACCGGCGTCGCATCCATAATCGAAAGTATGTTCAAACCGCTTCCGGCTAAACCTCTCATGGCCGCCTCTCTGCCCGGACCTATGCCTTTTACAACAATTTTTATATTAACTAAATTAAACTTCTTGGCTTTTTCGGCGCAATCTTTTGCCACAAGATTAGCCGCATATGGAGTGGACTTCTTCGTTCCTTTAAAACCGAGCAGTCCGGCAGATGACCAGGCAATCGCATCCCCTTTGGAATCCGTTATGGAAACAAGGGTGTTGTTGTATGAAACGTTGATATAGGCGGTGCCGTTTATTACGTTCTTCTTCGAACTTTTCTTAACCGAAGAAACCGATTGCTCCTCGGAATTCGGCGCGTCCCCTTGCGTTGTAATTATGCGTTTCTTTCCCATGACGGTTTTGTGAACGAGAAGTACTTGTTGCCAACCACTCCTCTAAAATATGGGGGCTCTTGGACAAATGCCTATGTTTTCTCTCCCGACGGCTTCCTTCCGGAACCCATCGTCTTTCTGACGTTGCCCCTTGTGGTTCTGGAGTTGGTTCTGGTTCTTCCGTGAATAGGCAGTTTTCTCGAATGGCGAAGACCTCTCCAGGCTCCTATCTCTTTTAGCCTCTTAACGTTTTGGGCAATGTCCCTCCTCAAATCTCCCTCTACCTTATAATTCCTTTCAATTATTTTCTGAATTTTATTCAAATCGTCTCCGGAGAGATCTTTGGCGGCTTTTTCCTCGTCTACGCCAGCCGACTTCAAAACAACCCTGCTAAGGGGTAGGCCTACGCCGTATATATAAGTCAGGGCATATAAAATCTTTTTATTTTCTGGAATATTTATTCCTAATATTCGCGGCAATTCAGTTTATAAAGTTTATAAAGTTTATAAAGTTTATAAAGTTAACTTTACGAACTTGATGAACCTCCGACTATTGGACTCGCCGAGGCCTTAGCCTTGGCGCTGTTTGTGCTTCGGATTTTTGCACAGACAATACAGGCGTCTCTTCCGCCTTCCTAATTTACATGCACTGCACATTGTTTTGACCGAAGCTCTGACTTTCATTATTTCACTAAATTTAAAATTTCCGTTGCTCATTAAGATTTTGATGAGCTTCCTACGTTTTTCACTTTTCACTTTTAACTTTTCACTTCAGGCGCTATAGCCTCCTGACTATCCTGCCCCTTTTGCCGTCAGGACTCAGCTCAAGGGTAACCCTGTCTCCTATAATGACCTTTATATAGTGGAGCCTCAGCTTGCCGGCAAGGTAGGCCAAGACTTCTGCTCCATTTTCCAACTGAACCCTGAAGGTCGTGTCGGGAAGCGCCTCTATGACTAAACCATTAACTTTTTCTTTCTGCTGAATGGTCAATAGTATATTCGCGAACCAATTAAAAGCGCATTCGGAATGCGTTTTGTTATGCTATCAAATTAAATTTAATATGTCAATGACTTAGTAATGAGTCGTTTTCGGGACTTTAGTAGTTTATCTCTACTTCTATCCGCTGCTCGTTTTTGGGGATTCTTTTAACCCAGAAAGGGGACAGCACAACCCTGGCCGAAGAAATATTCTCCAGTGTCTTGATATAGTCTTTTATCTCCGATTCGTTTTTACCCATTAATCCTGATATAATCTTCTGATTATCTACCTTCTTATAGGCAACCCCGCCGATCACAGCCTCGAACTTTAAAGTCTTGGCCTCGGCGTCGAAGACCATATCCTCAAATTCGATGCTCAATTTTTCGGACAAGACCTGCAGATTATTGGTTTCACTGAGGTAGGCCGCTATTAAGGAGTGCAAATCTTCCATCTTGAATCCGATCGTTTCAACCGCTCCGACAATCGTCATAGTAAAGTTATCGGCAGCCGCATCAATATCGGCGGTCGATTCAAATGATTTAATCTCGGGCTTATCGGCGCCTAATATTTTCAGGCCGCCCATCTGAGCCTTGATAGCTTCTTCCATTTGGACATTGAGGCTTGTCTCGATTGTTTTTTTTGCATCCCCGTAATCACTATCTGTAACAACCTTGGATTTGCCGACTATTCCGCCCTTCATAGCGGCAGTAGACCCTCCGTAGAACTTCTGGTACCGCTCCGTATCCCCTCTTTCCCTGAATGCAACGATAGAAAACTTGCCCGAACCGACATTATAAATCTGGCCGGCTTTATCAGCGATTACCTCAACCTCAACTGCTCCGGGCGTCGTTTTACCGTTTATGACCTTGTAACCCGGAACTGTGATCGTCTTCAGAGTTCTAAAAACCAGCCCTTTTTCCTGCACGGCCTCGCTTTGATATTCAAACCTGGTCGTAGCTATCAATGTCTGGGGAGAAGAGCTGTATTCGTTGTAAACGGTTATCTTGCCTCTCGCTTTCTGGGCAACGTCTTTCTCGCCGGTGGCATCAAAGGTCTCGGTTACCGTTTTGCTGACGGAAAATATCTGGCCCGGAATGGAATTAGAGGCTGGATCCACTGTTGAAAAATTGTCTGAGATGGAAACAGCCATGCGGAAATCTACCTTCTGCTCCCTCGGCTTAATAATAATCTTGGCTTTGCCGGTAGAAATAAAAATGATAGTCCCGAACAAAATAACGGCGATACCAGTAAAAGACCAGAGCATCCTTTTGGGCATGCCGCTGAAAAATCGGGGCATTCGCAACGTTCTTTCGGGACTGAATTTTCGAACAGGGGGTTTGACTTTTCCGTTTAAACTGACAGGGCTGTTGTCTTGAGATTTCTGAGACTGCCACACATTTTTTATCTCATCAAGAGTTTTATCGGTAAGGTTGGATATCTCACTCTCTTTCATCGCGGGCTGAGACTTTTCTTTCTTGGTTTCAGAAACCATCGGCTTTGCTCTCTGTGGAATTATTTCTACCTCATCTAAAGAAGAAGGTTTTCTAACTCCGGGCTTTTGAGCGGACTCGGCCTTAGGAGACAGCTTAACTCCTCGAGTCGATTTTTTAACTTCGGGCTTAAAAACATCCTGAAGCGTTTTGTCCATCTTGGCCGCAGTTAAAACTTCGTAGTCGCTATCTTCGTCGTCTCCGGTCTCAATAGAGCTTTCGGAAAAAGCTGCCCCGCCCTCTTCTTCTTCGGGTTCTTCTCCTGAAATATCTTCATCGGCCTCATCGTGTGCTGGAACCTCCGGATCTTCCTCGGCTTCAACAATCTCCGGTTCGCTATCCCTATCATTATTGCTGTCATCATTTTCATATTCCTCCTCTTCTTCTTGAGAATCATCAGCGGACTGATAAGCTGCCGCTGAGACTTTGGCTGGTTGCGGCTTGGGTGCGCTGGTAGATAATATTTGAAATCCGAAATTAGCCGCGCGGGCATTGATGTCGGGATTGGCGCAAAGAAGGGATACCTTCTTCCCGGATTCAGAAGCAGCTGCACTTAAAATCTGAAAGTCACCTTCATTATTGAAGGATTTACCCCTTTTGGGTAAGACAAATATAACTTCGTCTGCCGAAGCTTCCTTAAAAATATCCAAAATGTCCTCGAACTCCTCCGTTCGCAGAACATTTATGATTTTCGTTGAGGCCATTAAACTAATTATAACACACTGAAAAAAATCAATATCAACAGAGAGCCCCTACGAGACCTGCTGGCGCCTTTCTCTCTCTTCTTTAAGCATTTCCCCGCCCTCGTCGGAAAGTTCTTCCGCCTCGGCCGGAGTCGTATCGGCCGGATCATCGTCTCCCTCATCCTGGGGTCCGATTGTCCGGTCTTCATCTAAGCCGTCCTGCTCTTCGACTTCAGCTATGATCTCGTCTTGGTTTAATTTTATATTAGTCATGCCTTAATTATAGCACGATTGCCATAAAAAAACCGCTCATTGAGCGGCGGTCTGCAATGCTTCGATAGCAAAATCCCAGCACTCGGCGGAACAAATCCAAGTACCGTTCGAAAGCTCTGCTCCCTGAGGATGAGCGGGGCAGGTATAATCGGGCATGGCCGTATTGGCATTTGCCGGCACCTTCCTTGAACATGTCTTAATCGAAACCTTGCATACACAACATTTGACCCAGGGCGCGCCAGGCTCGACGCACTCGATCGCCGCCGTGCTCAAATCCAAAACTTCTCTCTCTCCGTGGACTGCTTGCAAAAATACCCTCCTCTTGTTGATGAACGAGTAAGTATATTAACTCAAAGCAGAATTATTGTCAATTCAAATAGACATCTAAACATAGGAGCCGCTCAATGAGCGGCTGGCCGTTATGACCCGATATTATGGGGCAACTATCTATGCGTGCATATCATTTATATCGTTCTTATCGCCCAAGGCAAAAATCTTTTCTTCGTTCTCAGCAATTTTCTCAAGAGCAACGGCGATTCGCTCTAATCTCTTTGTAAGCTCTTCGACTGCTAGGCCGATAGTAATGGCCAACGACAAACCTACGATACCAGCCGCGACAAGAATTCCAAAAACTGTGTCCATTCGTTTCTCCGATCTCAAATAACAGCAAACATACTATGACAAAAAGGTATGTATCAGTCAAGTGCCCGTAAGGCTGTTCGAAAACCATAGCCTCCTTCTTGATATAATGTAGGTATGAGAAGAACAGCCATAAAACCAGCAAGAATTCACGAATTGGCTAAGGAAT
>Ga0075961_133_pt1 | contig 8767 bp, 10 predicted proteins | sample RifGroA2_FD_67956 | JGI IMG/M metagenome (GOLD analysis project Ga0075961, IMG submission 67956) | Parcubacteria (Yanofskybacteria) bacterium GW2011_GWA2_44_9 | reverse complement strand
GAACTGTATTTTAATTTTGGGAAAAGAAAATTTTTAATCCTATGGAAACAAAGGAGGCCGACTTGAAAACTATTCAGCCGTTCGTTGACACAGTAACCGAGTTTCTGACCGAAAGCGTCCCAACCAAAGACTTGCCGCAATCTGACACCATTTTTGTTTTTGGTCATTACGAACCGCAGGTAGCACACCATGCCGCAGAACTTTGGAAAAAAGGTAAGGCACCGCGCATTGTCATCTCTGGTAGAGGCAGAGATGCCATTCCAGATGGATTTGCAACGGAAGCAGAATTTTACGCTTCGTTGATTGAATCCGATGGTGTTCCTAAAAAAGCCCTGATACTTGAGAAAGAATCTACAAACTCTCTCGAAAATGTTCTTTTGGGAATGTCTGCGTGCCGCAATGCCGGAGTAAATCCAAAATCGGTAATCCTGTGCGCCATGCCCCCTCTGTTGAGAAGGTCGTGCGCCACTTTCCGAAAGCAATTTCCTGAAATTACTGTCTACGGTAGTGCGTTTCCAATGCCCAAAGAGTGGTTCACTTCTCGTCGAATCAGTCGACTTCTCGGTGAACTTGAAAGACTCAATGAGTACGCCAAGAAAGGCGATATTGTAAAAGTAGAAATTCCCAACGACGTTCTTTCCGCGGCGGAAAAAATTCGCCATCGGCGCGGCAGAGCCGCAATTTCGGAATTTCGCGGGGGGCTTTCTTCGCCGCCTGCGGCGGCGAAAACCGTCCGAACTATTTCAAGAATAGACCACCCTTGCTATCGGGACAATGAGGAGGCTCAATTCCACGAAAGAAAGCAAACTGCTTTGCTTTCTGAGAGAATTGAGAGTCGTAATGATGTATCACGAGCTTTTGGTGAGTGATACCATGAGACGGGGTCGCGACCGAGCAATCGGAAGATTGCGAGAGTTGTGACAGCGGTTCGAATCTGGTACGGTCCACAAGCGGCCCGTCATTATTTATTGACAGAGCGGTTCGCTTGTCCGTCTTTGGAGGGAGTCCGCTTGGGTCCACCAAATCTACCATAAAATATATAATTTATGACAATCCAAGAATTGCAAAAAAGAATAAAAGAATTTTCAAAAGAGCATAATCTTGATTCGGCTCCAGAGTATAAAATTCTCGATGCCATATCAGAACTTGGAGAAGTTGCAAAAGAAATGCTTAAAATGACGGATTATGGGAAAAAGAGGGCAGAATTTAAAGATGAGATGAAATCGGAACTTGGTGATTTGCTATATTCTGTGGTTACTATTGCAAATTCATTGAATGTTGATTTGGAAGAAGTAATTGACAAAGTTTTAGCTAAATACGAAAAACGGTTGGAAAAAGGTGGGGCTGGCTCAGAGAATGAATAGCCCAATTCAGTAATTTCTGCACAACTTGGTTCTAATTAGCATCGACGGAACCCACTAAGATTTATTTGAATAGCTAATGAGTAAAAAAGTTTTAATAGATATTGTTTTATCGGTTTTACTTTTTCTAACCGCTTCATTTGTCTCATATTTTATGACTGCGGATGCCCCGGCTTATGATGGATCGCAGGTCATGGGATTTCCTCTCGGCTTCTATTTTTATGGAGGACTTTGTCCTGATGGGGGAGTTTGCCGGTCTTTTTCCATAGCTAACTTTGCCGTAGATCTATTCGGAGCATTTATCGTGGTTTCTGGTATTACTTATTTTATTCGGTGGCTACGATCGTTGAGGTTAAGATAATAGTCTTGCGGAATTGGGCCAGCTATGTTTAACTGATCTCAGCAAACTTAAAAAGCGGAGGAGTATGATGGGGGTAAGGCTTGGCGATGTTTTGAGAGATCTAATGATTAAAAAATTCACCGGTGAAGGAGCAGGAAAATATTATCCGAGAGGCTCTGGTACGGCGTACTATCGGATGTCTTATTTTCCGGCTAAGATGGAACTACGACATAAAAGTCCTTGGAGTCCAGGGGAAGAAAGGATAGTAGTTCAGTACGCAGAAGACTTTTTAGATTTTAAAACCATCGATTTCTATCTTGATAATAGACACTATAAAACACTGACAGGTGATAAGCCATACGAGGGAGATAATGATGATGGATTGGGGATATTCACTAAATATCTATTCAACGATCCTCGACTTGCTCTTATGTGGGCAGAAAGTATTCAGCCATTGCCGGCAGAAGGATCCGGAGAATGTAATGCAATAACAGTATTGGATTTACCCGATTACATTAAAGTAGTTTGCGATTTCTTTACTGATGACAGGGGTCAGTTGACTAAAATGCGTATTCATCAATTTCTAATGGGTAAAGAGATGCGCTCTCAAAATATGGATATATTTTTTGCTATGCCGGAATAATCCGGCCTTTTAATTTCCGCCAATAGCTATGAGTTACAAGTCTTATTTCAAAAATAAAAAAATAACCCTGATGGGTCTTGGAGTTCTTGGCAGGGGAGTCGGCGTGGCTAAGTTTTTGGCTGATTGCGGAGCCGTACTTACGGTTACGGATCTTAAAAGCCATAGAGAATTAAAACAAAGTCTTCAGGAGCTAAAGAGATACAAAAACATCCGTTATGTTCTCGGCCGGCACGATCTCAAGGATTTCAAAGATTGCGACATGGTTATAAAGGCGGCAGGAGTGCCCCTTGATTCACCGTATATAAAAGAAGCGCATAAAAACAAGATTCCCGTGGAAATGGACGCCTCATTGTTCGCTAAGCTGTCGGGAGCCAAAGTAATAGGCATTACCGGAACAAGAGGCAAGTCCACGGTAACCTTTCTCGTATCCCGTATATTAAAACAGGCCGGCCGGCCGGTGCTTGTGGGCGGAAATATACGAGGTGGATCAAGCTTGCCGTTGCTGAAGAAGGCTAAGCCCGGCGATTATGCCGTCCTGGAATTGGATTCTTGGCAGCTTCAAGGATTCGGAGATTCGAAGCTCAGCCCCCATGTCGGAGTTTTTACCACTTTTTTCCCGGATCACCTCAATTACTACGGGGGCAGTATGCAAAAGTACTTTAATGATAAGGCAAATGTTTTTAAGTATCAGGATAAGGAGGATTTTTTGGTAACCCAAAGAAAATTCCTACCGGTCATCAGAAAATTCTATAAGCGAAAGATTAAAAGCCGGATTATCGCCGTTTCATCTCAAGATCCCCCGAAAAGTTATAAGTTAAAAATTCCGGGCGAGCACAACAGGGATAATGCCGCCTTAGCCATAGGAGTCGGAAGAGCCTTAAGGATAAAAGAAGCAGTAATCAGGAAAGCCGTTGAAAATTTCCGGGGTGTCCCGGGTCGGCTTGAATATCTGAATACAGTTCGCGGAATAAAGATATACAATGATAATAATTCCACTACTCCAGAGGCGACTATCGCCGGTCTCAAAGCTCTCGACCTGACAGGGTCGAGGAACATAGTTTTAATCATGGGCGGATCCGATAAAGGGCTGAACATGGCCGGTCTTTTGAGCGAGGTTAAAAAGAGATGCCGGGCCGTAGTATTGATTGAAGGCAGCGGTACGGAAAAAATAAAACCCCAAGTATTAAAAATAAAAAATATAGCCGTTCATCGGAGCCGGGATTTGAAAGATTGCATAAAATCGGCGATAGGCATGGCTGAAAGAGGGGATATCATTCTTTTCAGTCCGGCCTTTGCTTCTTTCGGCAGGCTTTTCCGTAACGAGTACGACCGGAACGATCAATTTGTAAAAATAGTGAACGGCCTCCGATAAAAAACCTCGCGATTGCGAGGTTTTTGTCAGTGGCGGTGAGGACCGTGTCCATGATGGATACTGCGGAATCTCAAAGACATCTGCACTGCTTTAAAGACCATCGTCAGAGCGAGGACGATCGATAAGATCGGGTCGAGTATGTACCAGCCGGTGAAATATATGATCACGGCGCAGGCTATCAGTATGATCGAGCTTACGTAGTCATAAATCATTTCCCAAAATAGGATATCTCTATTTTCTGAGAATTCTTCATCGGGACTGCTCTCTAAGACCTTAACTGTATACCAGTTAGCCAATAATCCGGCGATACCGACCAAAAAGAAAACTATTGTTATGTTGACTGCCTTAGGGTTGAGAAGTCTTTCCCATGCCTCATTGCCGATAACAAGGGCAAGAATGAAGAATAGAAAAATATTAACTGCCGCTGACCATTTCTTAGTTTTCTCCTGCGGAAGGCCAAGAAAGCCATACTCCGATATCAGGGCGACTATCGACGCTATGACGTGAATGGAAAGATGGAAGCTGTCCGATAGCATCGTCAGGCTTCCCGAATAAAGACCGACGAGCAGTTCAGCTATGAAGATAATCAGATTGATTACAAAGACCGCCCAGAAGCGGTCTTTGTCTGTCCGACCGCTCCTCACTCATTACCCCGCAGTTATAAATGTGCTTGCGATATTTTAAAACATTGATGATGGAAAATCAATTTAAAACACCCCGCGAGGGGTGTTTTAAATTGATAAGAGGAGACTGCTATTCGTACAGATCGTATCCTGAATCTGAATCTTCTTCCGTACCGGTTTTGCAATAACAAATTGGCTGTCTGTCAGTATTTTGTTTACCGTCCTCTTGCTGACAGGTACCACTGTTAGTCTTTTTCCACCAAAGCCACCCGCTCTCATACGTACATTTATCGCCTATGTTTTGACCTCCACAGTAATACGGATTATCGGAAAATTTTGCGCAAGGAGCGCCATCGCCTTCGTAGTATTCATACTCGGCCGAGCCCAGATTAACTCTAACCGATACACTGTTCTGGAGGATCAAGACTCCACCTACGGCGATGACTAAGCCGATGGCCATTAGGGGTACAACACCGAAACGATCGCGTATATATTTATACATGTTAGTTAATTAGTTTATTTGATTAAATTCTACTATATTAATTGGGATCTGTCTATTTATATAATCCACAGGCTTGGAATGGGCGGTCCTGTCGATCGTAGCGATATGAGCTCTCCGTTCCCAAATTTCGAACGAACGGACAGGTTGCCTTAACCGCAACAACATAATATTATATACTCTAATCATGACTAACCCCATCGTAATCCTATCCATTATCGTTTCCGGAGCGGTTTTGGTTACTCTCGTAATCAATCTCTACTATCTTTTAAAATCGAGAAAAAAGGAAAACGTGAATGAATACGCCGTCCTGCATCAAAGACTCGACTCATTCTCCAATCTTATCAACGAACAGCTTGAGAGAAACCGCCAGGCGGCCGAAAGGGCCACCCTGAGCGTACATCAGCAAGTGCACGGTTTTACTCAGGGGATCACCATGCTTCAGGAAAATTTAAAGCGTGTTCACGAATCCGTCAGAGATGTTTCCTCTTTTCAGAATATTTTTAAATCGCCCAAGCTTCGGGGTATATGGGGTGAAATGTCTCTTGAGGCGGCGCTGTCTCAGTACTTTGCGAAGGATTTATATGAAATACAATATTATTTCAAATCGGGCGAGGCGGTAGATGCAATTTTGAAACTGCCGAATGGAATTATTTTACCGATAGATGCCAAGTTTAACTGGGAAAATTTTGAGAAAATGGTTAACGCGGATAATGAAATAAACAAAGAGGTTTTTCGTAAGGCCTTCTTCTCGGATGTCAAAAAGAAAGTCGATGAAATATCATCCAAGTATATCCTGCCGTCAGAAGGAACGGCTGATCTGGCCCTTATGTATATACCGGCCGAGACAGTGTATTACGAGCTGATTAATAATGTGAAGGACGCCGACATACCCAACTATGCCCGCAGTAAGAAGGTTTTCATGGTTTCACCCAATACTTTTGCTCTTTCTATATCAGCCATTATGCATTGGTTCAAAGACGTTCAGTTCAGCAAGCAGACCAAGGATATTATCAAGCGCTTAGCCCAGATTTCTACTGACGGAGAGAAATTATCGGAAAACTTTAGAAAACTCGGCAAGCATATCTCAGATTCCAAATCAGCTTATGATGACTCAGAAAAACGCCTTTCTCTTATGGTGGATAGGGTGAAGAATGTCGTTGAGATAGGCGACAGCGCCGATGCCGGGAAAATAGAATCGCCTAAGATTTAATCTAATGGGCATTGATAAGCTCAAAATCAAGACAGGAAGGAAATTAGGAGAAGGGGGAGAGCGCAAAGTATACGAAGATAAAGATAATCCCGAAAGAGTCATCGGAGCTTTTGAATACCAGGGAGAGACAGATGACGACAAAAGATATTTAGCAAATCAAGCTCGAGGCCGGTTCTACCTGTCTAAAATCCTGCATCTTTTATATCCGGATAATATAAGGGATATTCACGGATCATTTTCAGATCCGAATGCCACTATCAATAAAAGAGTTAGGGCGGGTGTTCGGGGAAGAAAAAATGAATATTTTAAGGATGGTAAAGAGAAGGATGCCGAGATCCACGGTCTACGGTATAAAATATATGCAGAAACAGGCGCCAACTTAGACGGTTTTTTTAATAACTTTATGTATGATCAGAGCGGCAATTTAGTATACGTAGATACGCCCGATTCATTTACTTTTGACATAGATAAACTCAGAACGGCCGTCGAAAAATTAGAAGGCGATAAAAAAGTAAAGGGGTTACTGTATCTGGAGCGATTGATTGTGGTGCGGGGAGAAGAATACAAAAAAAACGACGATAAAAAGTAACCGACCCCCCACCTCTTTCAGACGCCCCGCAAGGGGTTTTTGTTTTGACAATTAGGATTTTTTGTGTATAATCATATCCAGGCTGGACAATCAGCCTTTCTTTGAAAAAAGGAGAGTGGAAATGGAACGCAACTGGACAGCAAGAATTGTTGCAGGTGTTTTGGGCGGACTGGTAGTTCTTTCAGTCGTTGTCTGGCTGGTCGGTTCTTCAAATCCTCATACCCCGGCAGGCTATGTTGGATATGTTACTCGAGGAGCTGTTTTCGGCAAGGCTCAATTTGTCAAACTTCAGACCGGACCGACTTCAACCGGCCGGGGATGGCTCCTTGATGTTACCAACGTCAGCGTAACCCCCTATACCTACACGGAAGACTTCATGAAGGAAGATTCGGTTCTTTCCAAAGACAATCTGAAACTTTCCTTCCGGGTGCATACCGTTTTCAAAATGAGACCCGATCGGGTTCAGGATTTTATGGATAACTTTTCTTATCTCGGAAACGGCCAGGGAGATCCGGAACATCCCGATGAAATCGTAAGGGTTGCCTACGGCAACTTTATCAAGGAACCTCTTAGGACTTTCTCGCGAGATGAAGTTCAGAAGCATAATGGTCTCGAGGTAAAGGATAACATTACCTCCATCGGCCAGGCGATTGAGAAGCGAATCAGGGCGATTACCGACAAGACTCCATTTGAGCTTTCGAGCGTTGTTGTGGGGAATATCCAATATCCCCAGGAGGTCTCTGATGCCGTGGCCAATAAGTTAGCTACCACCCAGCTTCTTGAGAGGAAAACTACGGAAATCGAGATCGAGAAAAAAGACAAAGAAAAGCGTGTAATTCAGGCTCAGGGCATTGCTCAGGCTATGGCTATCATCCAGCAGCAGCTGACCGGTCAGTATCTCCAGCATGAAGCCATCGAGGCCCAGAAGCTGATGGTGAATTCACCCAACAACACGGTCGTCTACATTCCCGTAGGCCCGATGGGCGTTCCCATCGTCGGTACGATGGATGTGACCAAGCCCGGCGCTCCGGTGGTGAAGAAGTAAGTTAATCGGCCCCTATGCGGGGCTTTTAATTTGTCTTAGACCGGGCCCATATAAGAGTTAGAGCTTTCCTTGAACTTATTTCATAAATCCGATATAATTTCTAAGTTAATTTTTACCCGATTTTCAGTTATTGATTTTCAAAAAAATTTTGAAAATTGAAAAATGAAAATTGGTTACTCTCGCAATGAATACTCTATGGCTTGCCTTAGCGGCCTCATTGGCCTCATTGGGATATGGAGCGTTTTTGATTTGGGAAATTTTAAAAAAGAGCGCCGGCGATGACAAGATGCAGTCCATCCAGAAGGCAATCCAAGAGGGTGCAGAGGCCTATCTTAAGAGACAGAATAAAACTGTTTTCGGGGTGGGCTTGGTGGTGGCGGTTATTTTGTCTCTTTGGTTGGGAAGGTTCGTTTCTATGGGATTTGTGGTGGGAGCGGTTGCTTCGGCCTTAGCCGGATATGCCGGTATGATCGTATCCGTCAGAGCTAATGCGCGGGTTGCCGAAGAGGCCAAGAACGGCTTGGCGCCGGCTTTCAGTCTCGGCTATAAGGGCGGAGCGGTTACCGGATTTTTTGTAGTAGGACTTGCCCTTTTATCTGTTACTGTATTTTATTGGCTTACTAACGACATAAAAGCCCTCATCGGTCTTGGATTCGGAGCTTCTTTAATATCTGTGTTTGCCCGTTTGGGCGGAGGCATATTTACTAAGGGAGCGGATGTTGGTGCAGATTTAGTCGGAAAGGTTGAGGCCGGTATTCCCGAAGATGATCCTCGAAATCCGGCAGTGATAGCGGATCTTGTCGGGGACAATGTCGGAGATGATGCCGGTATGGCCGCGGATTTGTTTGAAACTTATGTCGTTTCGGCGATTTCGGTAATGCTTTTGGGCCATCTTCTAATTCCGTCCGTTCCCGGATTCGTTGAGCTTCCACTTTTGATCGGAGCCGTATCGATACTCGCATCAATAGCTGGATCGTTTTTTGTAAGATTGGGCAAGGGCGGAATCATGGGCGCTCTTTATAAGGGCTTGGGAATTACCGGCGCAATATCGGCCGGATTATTCCTGCTTATTACCCAAAAAG
>Ga0075961_127_pt1 | contig 9294 bp, 10 predicted proteins | sample RifGroA2_FD_67956 | JGI IMG/M metagenome (GOLD analysis project Ga0075961, IMG submission 67956) | Parcubacteria (Yanofskybacteria) bacterium GW2011_GWA2_44_9 | reverse complement strand
CTGCCATTATGGAAAATCGGCCTTTCAGCAATTAAGTTGAAGGGCTTTTCCCATACTAGATCAAGGTTACTTCCGTTCCAGATAAAGTTTTCCACCATGGATTTCATAAATTTACGCTTTTGTTCAGGATTGCCCAAATTGTATATATTTAATGGGCTTTTTAGGAGTTTTCCCAACTCTTCGAGGTAATTGAAGATTTTGCCATCTGCGGAGTCTAAAGCTGTCCTCTTTTCTTTTAATTCGGCAATGCCATTGAGATATTCACTCTTCTTGGATTTGTAGATTTCTTCCGGTAAATTGCCGTCAAAGTTATCGTTCAATAAATTATTTAACCTGGTTTCAAGTTTAGTGATTTCAAATTCGACAGCTTTCTTCTCCGCTTCCTTATTCTCAAACGTCTCGGATCGCATTAACTTTAATTCGGCTTTGAACCCCTCTATCTCGGTATCATGAAATGAGATAGCTGTTAATTTATTGATAAATAATTTCTCAATTTCATCTTGCTGGACGCTATTGCTATAACCGCAGTCTTGCTTATTACAGTAGAAGTACTTGTATTTACCTTTTGCCGTTACTGACCGCATGATCTTATTGCAGGTCTTACATTTAACTAGCCCCTGGAATAAATAAAAATGCGTTTTCTTGATTTTATTGGCCTTGCCTTCAATTACCAGTTGAACCTTATCGAATAACGATTTGGTTATTAGGTGTTTATGGAACTTGCCTTCAAATTCCTCGCCGTTATGGACGATAGTGCCATGGTAAAATGGACTTCTCAAAACCTTGTATAGCATTTTCCAGTTTATGACCTTATTGCCCCTGTTCCGGAACCCCTTAGAAGTGATGATATTATTTAGACTTTTAACGGAATACTCACCGGTGGAGTAAAGCTCAAAAGCTTTCTTAACGAGTGGTCCTCGGATCGGATCTATAACTTTTTCACCGGGTCTTAGGTTGGCATATCGCTTGGGGTCTATTTTTATTGCTTCAGTTTTGTCCAAATACCCAATTGGAGCACGGCCGGGATATTTGCCCTCCTTCAACCTACCCGCAATACCCATTTTAGTTTTTAATTTTAATTCTTCAGAGAAAAAACAAGCGATGCCCCACTTGATAAATATCGTGGACATTTGGGAATGTTGAGTAGAGTCAATTTTATCAGCCGCAAAGTGAAGTTCATATCCCGATTCTTTTAATTGATATAGGCGGGCTTGATCGAAGGGGTTTCGTCCCGACCTGTCTACGCACCAAAAAATTACACCTTGGATGTCTTTTCTTTTCCCGAGTTCCTTAGTCATCTGCTCAAATTGTTTTCTTCCCATTTTTGAAGCACTACCTGTTTCTCTAAATTCCTTTACAATTTTGAATTTCTTAGCTTCGACATAGTCGTTAATTTGACGGAGTTGTTCGTCTAAGGATGCCCCTTTCTCTTGTCGCTTGGTGCTTACACGAATATACGAGAAAAATTTATTTGTTTGTTCTTTTGTGTTCGTTATCATTTTATTTTTCTAAACTTACCGCTTTATACGCTGTCTATGAATCAGAATTACCCTTACCCATGATTTCCTATTGGTTGGGTTAAAGATGCTCTCTAATACAGTCCTGGGGCGGTTTAGAGCAGTCCTTTATGGATACCGATATATTCTTTACCGCCAAACCTTATCTTTCCGTGATAAACGGGGTTTAAAAGTATGGCTCGGACGATTGAAGGATGCCAATGGCCCCGTAGTCTGGTTTTAACACCTGTTTTATTGAGGTGGTCGGCAATAAAAGTTAAGTTCATTTTCTTTTTCTTTTTTAGGGCAAAAATTTGTCTGACAACCTCAGCTTCTTGCTCATTAACTTCAAGCTGACCATTTATCGATCGGTACCCGTATAAAAAACCGCCATGGAAACCTCCGAGTTCGGCCTTTTTTCTTTTGCCATTCCGCAGACGATAGGCAATAAGTGAGCGTTCATATTCGTCGAATGCAGATAGAATGGTTCGTATTAGTTTTCGTTGAAAATCTCCATCAGCTTCATAATAATTCGGCTGACTCGTTGAGATTAGATTTATATTATTTTTCCTTAAGTCCCGGTAGACGATCTCGGACAACATTGAATCCCGGAATAACCTGCTTGAATGAGCGATTACAATAAAATCAACCTTGTCGTTCTTTGCCCGGGACAATAATTCCTGGAGTTGAGGCCGGTTGGGATCAGCCCCGCTAGACCCGTCATCGGAGTAGATTTCTTTTAGTTCAAGACCTTTATTTTTACAGTATTTTTGAATCTCAGACCGCTGATATTCAAGTCCGTATCCGTATTCTGCCTGGTCCATGGTGCTAACCCGACAATATCCTAATGCTGATTTTTTCATATAAAATATAAGGTTTAGGGTAGAAAAAATAAAAAAATGAAACCCACCCTTGACAACCAATAAATTCATTGTATTCTAATAAATCAATTGAGTTTTGTAAACATCAGAGTTTATATTTTATATGAGAAATGTGTTGGCAATGTTGGCATGATGGCAGTAATGCCTAGCATTTGCGTTTTTTCTGCCTAGAGTAAGCGATACCTTTCTTGATTGATCTTGAAAGTTCCTGAACGTAAAAGCTAGAAATACCCCAACGAATAAGGATAACAGACATCATGCACCTACTGTTTGAATTCAATTTTTCATTGGCAAAATGAAACTCATAACCTGACTCTTTTAGGTTATAAAGCTTCGCCTGATTATAAGGAGATATTCGAGTATTAATTGAATGAAGAATAATGCCTTTGATATCCTTGTTATCCTCGAGTTCCTTAAGCATCACATCAAATTGAGTCATTTTGGGCTTGTAGCTTAGTGGGATTTCTCTAAATTCTTTTAGAATTTCAATGTTATTTTTTCGGGCATATTCTTGTATAAATCTGCTTTGCTCGCTTAAACTACGTTCATTGCCGTCTGTTTTTGCAGATGATACTCGGGTATAAGCAAAAAATAGGTTTAATTTATTTTTAGTCATTTGTGTTGGTAATGATGGCATGACGGCAGTAGGGGTTTTAATTCTTCTGCCATCATAACCATCATTGCCATTATTATTCTTTAACTTCTTCAACTTCGTCATCAAGTAACAAATCGTATTTAGTATTTACTATTGTGATGATTCTTGGCCTGGGACTTTCGTTATAAGAGAGGTTGATACCAATACTGGCGAGGTTCGGTTTGATTTCTTTCATCCGGCGCCATAGCCACTTGTGGGTTTTGGGGAATGTTCTGTCTTTTTTCAGACCATTTTTTTCTGCCAATTTATCGAATTCTACCCACAGGTCTTTAGCCGGACCAATCCATTCCGAATCATGAAGTTTGTCCATAAACTCAATAGTAAGTTGTGCCGTAACGCTTGCTTCTATGGCTTCCGAATTCTGACGCTTGATATTCTCGTCGTAAGCTTTCATAAATGCTCCAGGTTCGTAGTCAAGTGCCAACGAGACGGCATTACACCACTCGGCATAATCAGCAAGACGGGGAACGGACTTCAGAACTGCCTGACCCTCATTTTTTAACTTGATTGTCTTGGATAGTATTGTGAATACTGCCCCTAGAATTTTTGGTCTGTCGGTTTCAAACTTTTTCCAAAACGTCTCCTCGGCGATTGTCTTCTCTCTTGTCAGGGAATCAAGTTCGAATATTAGAGATCGGTCCAATAAGTCTGGTTTAACGGCGACTAAATTTATTCCATTCAGCGCTACCGCAGTTTTATATTCATAAATGATATCCCGGTCATCCGAGTAAAGTTCTCTTTTGGAGAAAGCGAGGCCGGTGCAGGCTTTGCACAAATCGTCACTCTGCCAGTCGTCGAGGTCTGATAGGTTGTCAAAGCAAACAAGAAAGTGGTGGGATAGGATTTGGATTAGTTCAACTGAGTTTCGGGGGTAGGTCAGAACATCAAGAATTGAAGGATCGATGATATTTTTTATTACCCGAAAAAAGGTTGATTTGGCGGATCCCTTCGGACCGTGGAGAACCATAATAGGTCTTGGTATGTCCGGATTCAGTACTGTCGGAAGATAAGTTAGGAGTAAAATTTCTTGGAACTTATCTGTGCCGTCTACATTAAGATAGTTCAGGATATCGCTAATCTGACCACCTTCAACCGGTTCAACTTGAACTCTTTGGTGGGGATATCTTTTAAAGAAAACCGGCGGTTTACTGATTATTTTCCAACCATCACCATCAATTCTCACTGCTCGTCTATCCCCGAGGTCATACCAGAGGGCATTTTCATGCCACGCTGTTCGTAAATAGACTTTATGCTCTTCACCATCAAACCTGGCTTTAGCGTTCAGTATTTCAATGGCAATATTTTTGACTTGGTTTGCTACTGGTTTACCGAGCTCTTTCCAGGCAAGCAGTGACAGATAGTCGGAGAATTCACCACCTTTCAAACGATATATCTCATCGTCATTTCCGTTTTCTATTTTTATATACCCGTTCTTCAGGGGATCATGAAATAGATAAACGTCTTTTTTCAGCACTAGTTCAACCAACTGACCGGCTATAGTTTCCTGTTCAGTGTCTTCTTGAGAAGAATTTTTCTCTTTTTCTCCAGATTTCTCAATTGCCTGATCAATTTCCGCTTCTGAGATTTCTTGCTCATCCATTTTGTATTTAACTGTCAGGATAATTATTTTCTCGATAAGGCCGATAATGCCCTGACAGCGGTTTTAAAATTAATTGATTTAATTTCCATCAGAAATGAAATAACATCACCCTTAATTCCACAGCCGAAGCATATATATCGGTTGCTGTCGGTATAGACTACAAATGAGGGAGTCCGGTCATCGTGGAATGGACAATGACCCTTATATGTTTTTGAACCAGATTTACGGAAGTTTTCAACGTAAGCCCCGGCCAAAGATATCAGGGGGAATTGTCTGGCACTCTCAACCATGGCAGAATTGATCTTTCCTCGTTGCCGATTCTTTTCTTCTCTTCCGGTTATGATATTGATTGCTCTCAAAACATTCTTCTTCTCTTTGACTAGCAATCTCAGATCACTCCCAAAGAACTCGTCTATTATTGCCTGACCAAACCATTTACCGTCGGGCTTTAAACGAATCAGAGACGGAGACTCGTCCCGCACATTATCGCGGGGGTCTATCAGGGATAAGATATTGGAAGTCTCTAATATGAATTCTTTAATCTTAATCCGTTCGGTAAGATCACCAATGTCGGTGTCTAAAGAACTAACCTTATCCTTTAGATCTGAAAGAACCGGTTTCCCGAATGCCTTAATCCGCTGGCTTGGGGTCGGTAGGTTCTGACGCCAATCCTTCTCCGTTTGATCCATTCTCTATATGCTCGTTGAAAATATCCCAGGCGCTTTCAATCCATATCCTAAGATTTTCCCGGGACTCTTCATCGATGTCTGTTATTTTTATTTCATCGACCATAAAAAAACTGTGATTTTTCTCACAGTTTATATGGATGTTTTATGGGCCTATACTACCTTTAGTTCAATGCCTAATTGTCACAAGATATGTAGTTTCTTTTGACGTGAAATTATTTTTCTGACATTTTCTGGTGTAACCTTGTAACCTAACTCTGCCATTTTAGAAGCAACTGCGATATCCTTGTACTGCCCCAGAACTCCCTTTTCAAGTCCTAATTCTTTCCTTGATAAGTTATATAGCTCGAGTATTTTTTTGTCCCTCTCCTTGTGCGTAGCTGTTCTTACCCGGACAAGTGGTTTATTCCCCAGTTGTTGTTTTAAGGCTTCTCGAATTGTAGGCCAATTATTTTTTATATAACGCTGGATATCAGATGGTGTTGCCTTGTCAGAGATAAATAGTTTTACAAACGCTTGACCACTGGCATGCCACTTGGTTTCGATAGGAGATATAACCCGGACTGATATGGGTGATTCAATCTCTATTCCTGTGGTTACATTGGTATCAACTTCACAAATTTCATCACTAAAATTTAGATAAATGTATTGTTTGCCATTCAATAAAATGTAGCTATGGAACAGAGGTGAAGCACCTAATGGCAGTTTGTGTTTTATCAGGAAATTTCTTTGTTCAACAAAATAATTAGTTCCTGGAGGGTCAGACAGTTTATTGTTTATATAATCCGAAAACCACTTCTTAGCCGCTTCTGGGCTTTTAAACCCGTCCCGGGGAATGCCAAACATTACCCGAATATTCAGGACATCATTGCGAAATGCCTCTTTTAATGAGGCCCGATAGAAAAGCTCACCGGCTTTATTAGGTATCTTTTTATTTCTTCGTTTGTTTTTGGTCGCCATCATGACTGACAGAATACTACTTTTTGATGGTTAAACAAGAGGTCAGGTAATACCAGTATTTTTACCATCATGCCAACATTTCCAACATTTTTAGGAAACCCCGGCCTTGTTAGCCTATATGATGCCCGGCCGGAGACCATGTAAAAGCGTGACTTGAGGTCTTGATTTCTTCATGAAGAGTTGTAAATTGGGGTAATGGAGAAAAAACTAAAACATCTTGAGTTTATACAGAATGTCATCTCTCGTATGGCTGGAAATTTATTCTACCTGCGTGGGTGGGTCATTACCCTAGTTGCTGGTGTCCTCGTGTTACTTACCCAAACCGATAGCGGACAACTCCCGATTATCTTCCTATCTCTCGTGATAGTACTTTTCTGGGGCTATGATGCATACTTCCTGGCCCTCGAAAGGATGTATAGGAACCTGTACGATAAGGTGCGGCAGATGAAGGAAGAAGATATCGATTTCTCGATGGATATTAATGAGTTCAAAAAGTACAAAAAGAATTCGATTGTTTTTTGTATCTTTTCTCCGACTCTACGATATTTTTACGGCCCACTTTTACTCGCCACCCTATATGTAATCTTCTTAGTAAAATAACATGACAACTGAGAATACGGCCAAAAAATTTTTCGTCAGCTACAAATACAAAGATTCAGATGTATACTCTGTACCCGTAAGTGAATTTAAGCCAGGGGAGGACACAAATTATCTATACACACCAAGACATTATGTCGATAAAATAATTAAAACTGTCGGCGAAGAACATATTTATAAAGGCGAGCTGGGCGATGAGGGTATGGATGATCTGTCAGATGATATAATTCATTCAAAACTAAAGCAGAAGATTTTCGACAGCTCTATTACGATTGCTTTAATTTCTCCTCGGATGTGGGATAAAACTAGGTTGGAGAAAGAACAATGGATACCGAAAGAAGTTGCTTATTCCCTTCGCAATAAGACTATGGGGGAAAGAAACAGTAAAACCAATGGTATGTTAGCAGTTGCACTACCGGATAAAAACGGTAGCTATAACCATGCCGTAGTTCAAAAGGCATGCGGTGTTACACAATGGCAAACCTCTACTTACTTCAGGATTTTGAATAAAAATATGTTCAATAAGAATAATAAGAATCAATCGCCATATTGTGCCACATGTTATGGGTACCACCATCAAGGTGACGATCATTCTTATATCTATCCAGTGAAGTGGGATGATTTTATAAATAACCACAGCACTTACATTGACCATGCCCTAGCATTGAGAGACCGGATGGATGATTTTGAGCTCACAAAAACACACGATTAATTATTATCCCAATTTCGCCTCAGGTAGTCTGTAGGATAAATCAATAAAAACCAATGACGTCTCCTGGTTTTAATGAGATTCGGGTTTTGATCGAGGCATAATTGACGGAGTATTTGGACTGCTTTCTCTCTATGGAATACTTTTGAATAATTTTCTTCTCAAGAAGACTCCTTAAATAATTGTCGGCTACAACAAATCCGACAGCCCTTTCTTTCCTGTAATAGGAATTATCGCTATGGTCAGGACCCAAGAAGATTTCAATATTAAAAGTCCGGTCCCACTCCTCTTGGCAACAAAGACGGGCAAAATCTATTAGGTCCTTTTTTATTGATTCCTCAACCCTGGCAATACGAGTGTATTTTTTATATAAATCAATTTCTCGGGAGACATTAAGACCAGGATAATTTTTTGATATGTGTTTCTTTAGGTCTTTGATCACCATATTTCTATAGTAATCGGTCTAAAGAAAACTTAAATATCCACCCTGTTCCTTATCAGCCACTAAAGCGGTTAAAAACCTGTTTTTGAGATTTTCTGATTATTGTTGGGCTTCTTGCTGGTTTTCCGGTTTTGGCCATTTTCTTGCCAATGCCTCCAATGTCGCAGGTTTTAGTTGCCCGAAAATATGATAATCAATCACTTCCTTATGAACCGCAATCCCTGGTGTCATTAAATTTTTAAGATTGCGGACTTTATCAAAAATGCCAGTCTTGAGTGATATTAGGGCAATTCTCTGGGGAGTAAATTCTTCCGGGTGTATTTCTACTTCTCTCATTAAATTCTCCAGCCACATAATTTCTAACTGAATCGAAAATTGGTCTTCAATTCTCCACTCCTCGGTAATATCTGACACGATATCCCGAACAGTCCGTTGATTTAAGCCGAGTTTTTCCGAAAGAAAGCTATAATTCACACGACCTGTTTTTCTGATGTAATCACTTATTTCTCCCATGACTCTTTCCCGGACTTCCGGTAATAGGTGTCCGCTTCCGTCCTTTTCTTCCAATTTTATGTATGATAAAGGTAAGGTTTCCATGATTTTATATGGATTATCGTCCTACACTAATTATACTGAGTTTACCGAAGAATTAACTAGAAAGTTGAAAGATGACCCTATTGAGTTTTAAAACGGATTTACCGTTGTTTCCGCCGTGCGGTTAATAATTTGTTCGGAGGAGAGGTTAATCGTCTTTTGAATGACTGACTGTGCCCATTTTTTTATACTGCGGACTTCAATAGCATAGCCACCGTTTATATTTTTGTAACTGGCGGTTGGTATACCTATAAAGCGTCCCTTGTAGTCCAGTAAAGCCCCGCCAGAGTTACCGGGGGTGGTTGTGGCGTTGATTTCTATAACCTCGTGATTTTGAACAATGGGTAACCCCGTTACAAGTCCAGTCGTGATATGGAATTTATTATTATCTACCTGACTTTTCTATTGACTGTATTAAGTGGTTTCAAGATCGCAAGCCGGGGCTTTGGGAAGGTTTTTAGGGATGAAGAGTATAACATGCTCAATTTTTTCATCCTGATGAGGGCTACTTTAAGAGCAATATTCAGACGAAAAAGCGAATACAAAGTTACCGTGAAAGACGCGGCCTTACCCATTTCCCTCCTCTATCTGATTCCCCAGTTTTTCGTTCTCCTTACCTCTTACATTGGAATTAACTGGGGTTTATTCAAACTCTATTTCCATATTTCTCAAGA
>Ga0075961_132_pt1 | contig 15918 bp, 14 predicted proteins | sample RifGroA2_FD_67956 | JGI IMG/M metagenome (GOLD analysis project Ga0075961, IMG submission 67956) | Parcubacteria (Yanofskybacteria) bacterium GW2011_GWA2_44_9 | reverse complement strand
AAAATCCCCCTTTGTGGTATAGTGGCTTTCGTGCCCAGTAATACAGCTTTTGGTCGGCTTCAGTTATTCCAGGGCAGTATAAGGATGCTGGGCTTTAATTCCTAAACAAATTACCTTAACCTCGGCGTGCCGGATGCATGAATATCCGGAAGCTGATATACTGGGCGTGCCCCGCAAGCTTCTAAAAATCGGCGTTTTAATGGGCGGGCCTTCGTCTGAGCACGAAGTCTCTTTGGCTACGGGAAAGAATATTATCGGCAACCTGGATAGTACGAAATACCAGCCGGTTGCGATAAAAATATCCAAAAAGGGGCAGTGGTCTTTAGGTGGTCAGATCGTTGATATGCCCGCGGCATTGAAATCGGTTGATATCGTCTTTAACGCTCTTCACGGTACTTTTGGCGAAGACGGAAGGGTCCAGGCTCTCATGGAATATTACAATACGCCGTATACAGGGTCAGGCATTACCGCTTCGGCTTTAGCCATGGATAAGCTAAGGAGCAGGGAGATTTTTAAATTAGCCGGTTTTTGCGTTCCCAAAACATTGAAACTGAAACGGGGTGAAAATTACGAAGCAAGACTGAACCTCTTTGTCAATAAAGTAGTCAAGTTTCCGGTGGTAGTTAAGCCCTGCTCAAACGGGTCGTCGGTAGGAGTCAAAATAGTCGACAGTCCGGCCGATTTAGAGCCAGCCATTCAGGAAGGTTTTAAGTTAGACAAGAAAGTGCTGGTTGAGGAGTACATTAAGGGCAGGGAGCTGACCTGCGGCGTGCTCGATAATTTTAACAATCAGCCCGTTGCCGCTTTGCCGGTGACCGAAATCACTCCGGTAAACGGCCACAGATTTTTTAATTATGACTCCAAATACAAAGACGGGCAGGCAAAGGAGATAACGCCGGCTTTCGTCGATAGTGTAATATATTCAAAAGCTCAGGAAATTGCTTTGACCGCGCATCAGATTTTAGGTTGCCGGGGATATTCAAGAACTGACATGATCTGGACCCCCGGAAATAATGATGTTTATATTCTTGAAGTAAATACGCTTCCAGGCCTCACTCCCAACTCATTGCTTCCCAAGGCGGCTCAATCTTCGGGTCTGTCGCTTGCACGGCTTCTCGATGCCATAATCGAAAGTTCGAGGGACTAAGCCGGCATTTAAGTTTAGAGAAACGGTCCGAGCCTCCTTAAGGGCTTTTTTGTTTGACGATTAAATTTTTGTCTGATAAGATTCGAGGGGCAATAGTTATGTTTTGAAGAGGTATGAATGATGGTGAAGCTACTCGCAGTCGGCTCAATTTTAATGGGAGTATTCAGGTTTATTGATTATCTTTATTACGGAAATAGTCATTTTCAATATGCCCTAACAAAGGCCATCGTCTCGATAGCCATGGGTCTATTGCTTCTTTATGTGAAAAATCGAGAAAATAGGTCGAGGTAAGAAGTTCGGGCAGAAGAGGCCTCTTGTCTATCATTTAAAATCGGATATTTATCCGATTTTGTTTTAAGGGGTTTTATGATAATATCTGATTATGACTCGGACAAATATCAGCGAAACAAAAGATCTTGTCGGAAAAGAGGTTGATCTCGCCGGTTGGATTAATGTACGACGAGACCACGGCAAAATAATTTTTATTGATTTACGGGACCGTTCGGGGATTGTCCAGATGGTTTTCGTGCCTTCGAATAAGGAGCTTTATGATAAGGCCAGCCAACTTCGCGCTGAATGGGTTGTACGCGTAAGAGGCAGGGTCAAGCAACGGCCTGATAGGATGGTAAATCCGGACATCGAAACCGGTAAAGTTGAGATCGAACCGTTAGGATTAGAAATACTCAACGAATCATTGGCCTTGCCCTTTCCGATCGACAGCGACGGTCATGACATCGACGAAGAGATCCGTTTGAAGCATCGTTATCTTGATCTGCGTCGTCCCCGATTGGCTAAAAATATTAAATTACGCTCTGAACTCGTTGATCGCGTCAGGCAGTTTTTGTTTAATAAAGGATTTTTAGAGATAGAAACACCGATTCTTTCAGCTCCGACTCCGGAAGGTTCGAGGGATTTTGTCGTGCCGTCCCGTCTCAATCCGGGCAAGTTTTTTGCACTTCCTCAGAGCCCGCAGCAATATAAGCAGCTCCTGATGGTCGGCGGGTTTGAAAAGTACTTCCAAATTGCCCGCTGTCTCAGAGACGAAGATTTAAGAGCCGATAGAGGTTTCGAGCATACCCAAGTTGATATAGAAATGAGTTTTGTTGATCAGAAGAGTTTTGTGGCTCTTGATGAAGAAATGATTACTACGGTTGTCGAGGGTATGGGATACAAGATCAAACAAAAACCCTTTCCGGTTTTTACATATCAAGAAGCTATGGATCGGTTTGGGGCGGATAAGCTTGACCTAAGAACCGAAGAAGATAAGAAAAATGGTGTTCTTGCTTTTGCCTGGGTGAAAGATTTTCCGTTTTTTGAGAAAGACGAAGAAGGCAATTGGACCTTTACCCATAATCCTTTTTCGCATGCCAAACCGGAACATGTTCCCTGGCTTTTAAAGGGCGAGCATATCGAAAAGATCTTAACGACCCAGTATGATATGGTTTGCAACGGATTTGAAGTCGGCGGAGGAAGCATCCGCGCCCACAAGCCTGAAATGCTCAAGGCCGTCTTCAAGATAATGGGTTACGAAGATAGTCAAATCGAGGAGCAGTTCGGACATATGCTCGAAGCGTTTAAATACGGAGCTCCGCCTCACGGAGGCATTGCCCATGGCATTGAGAGACTGATGATGACTCTGCTCGGCGAGGAGTATCTGAGGGAGACCCAGGCTTTTCCTCAGACCAGCTCGGGACGGACTTCAGTTATGAATGCGCCCGGTGAATTAAGCAAAAAACAGCTCAAAGAGCTGCATCTAAAAATAGAAAAGTAAGATGAAATTCAGCCTAAATTTAATCATCGGAGCCTTATGTATTCTGCTTTCCCTTAACCTTTTTTTTATTTTCAGTTCATTCGGCAGTGTAAATACGGAAAGCGGAACGGGAATAAATTTGCCCGATACCAAAGCCTATATTTTACCCGTTTCTCAGGCAAGCTACATACCCATTCTTGATTCGGATATCGTTAAGCCGGAAATAAGCGCCAAATCGGCTATTGTATACGATACGCGGTCGTCGAGGTTTTTATTCGAGAAAAATACCCAGCAGAAGCTTCCCGTAGCTTCTCTGACTAAGATTTTAAGCGCGGTGGTTGTATTGGAATCGATGAATTTGGATGACCTAGTTATTATTCCCAAAGAAGCTATCAGGGCGGACGGAGAAAAGCAAGATCTTTACTTGGGCGAAAGTTTGACTGTGGAAAACCTTTTAAAGCTGATGCTGATTCAGTCATCCAATGATGCCGCATACGCATTGGCCGCACATTCTAAAGATCAGGGCGTGGATTTCGTTTCGGCGATGAATCATAAAGCCGCGGTTCTTGGAATGAAAAATTCTTTCTTTCTTGATCCGGCCGGTCTGAATGATAATGCCTACTCAAGCGTTGAAGATCTGATACTCTTAATAGAGTACTCTTTAAATTACAGCCAAATCTGGGATATTTCCGCCGAAAAAAGCATAATCGTAGAATCGAGCGACAAGAAAATAAAGCATTATTCCGTCAGCACTAATCAGCTTCTGGGGGTTTTGCCTGATATTCTTGGCGGTAAAACCGGATACACGGACGGAGCGTTGGAGTGTCTGATACTGATAATCCGGCTTCCGGATTATCCGAGCAAGATAGTCAGTATCGTTTTAGGATCTCGCGATCGGTTCGGCGATACTCAAAAGCTGGTTGACTGGACTCGCCAGGCCTATCGATGGAAATAGGGCAGATTGTTAATTCAAATTTATGACCGAAGAAATTTTTACAATTTTTAATATAGTGCGCTTATTTACCGTGGCGACCTTGGCTTTTTTTGTTAACCTTATAATTACCTTTTTTTGGACAAAGGTTTTATATAAGTATTTCAGGCCGGGCAAGGAAATCGAAAAGCAAAACGCGCCCGTTTTTAACGCTTTGCATAAGAAAAAAGAGGGGACACCGACTATGGGCGGCCTGCCTATCTGGATAACGACTGCCGGACTGACGGTTTTTTTCTGGCTTCTCTCCAATACGATTGACGGTTTCTGGTCTCGGGTTAATTTCTTGTCGCGGGGCCAGACCCTGCTGCCTCTGGGCATTTTGATTTTTGCCGGTTTATTGGGTATGGCTGACGATATCTTGGGGATCTTTAAAAGGGGGGGGCTGAGGATGAATAAGCGCCTATTTCTTTATATTTTTGTAGCTATTGTCGGAGCCTGGTGGTTTTATTTTAAACTGGATAGAGACGTGATCAACATTCCTTTCTTGGGGGATTTTGTCATAGGCTGGTTATATATTCCCTACTTTATATTTATTGTCGTTGCGACGGCTTTTTCGATGAATGAAACGGATGGCCTTGACGGACTTTCCGGCGGAGTATTCTTGATTATTTTTGGAGCCCTGACCGTGATTGCCTTTGACCAGGGAAGGATGGATTTGGCCGTATTTTTAATGGCAATAATCGGAGCTCTTGTCGCATTTTTGTGGTTTAATATATATCCGGCACGCTTTTTCATGGGAGATACCGGCGTGATGTCTTTAGGCTTTACCGTCGGAGTCGTTTCATTGCTGACCAATACCGCTCTGCTCCTGCCCCTGATCGCGGTTATTCCGATGGTTGAGTCTTTGTCGGTAATAATCCAAATGGCATCCAAAAGACTTCGGGGCAAAAAAATATTTCTTTCCACTCCTATTCATCATCATTTTGAAGCTTTGGGCTGGCACGAAACTCAGGTGACTATGCGTTTCTGGATGGTCAGCGCTATCGGAGCGGTGATCGGCTTGATTATATTCTTGGTCGACTCCAAGATCCCTCCCTTATTCCAATAAAAAGGAGCCCCTATTGGACTCCGTCTATCTGCGCTATCTGGTGGTCAACTAATTTCTTATATGTCTCGCACGAGGCGTAGAGTTCTTTATGGGTTCCCTGGCCGACTATCCGGCCGTTATCCATTACGATAATTCTGTTGGCATATCGGATAGTCGAGAATCGATGAGCGATTATGACCGTTGTTCTGCCGCGGGAGGCTTCACGAATGGCATCTCTAATCTCTGCTTCTACTGCCGCGTCCAAACTGCTCGTTGCTTCGTCAAAAATCAGAATTGAGGGATTCTTGATCAGTGCCCGGGCTATACCGACTCTCTGGCGTTCTCCGCCGGAAAGCTTAATGCCTCTTTCCCCGATAAGGGTATCGAACCCGCTTTCTAATTTGTGAGTGAAGCGGTTGATCTGGGATATCTGGGCTATTTTTTCTATGTCCTGGTCGGATGCGCTGATTGATTCCTGGTCGATGCCGTAAAGTATGTTATCGCGGATACTCCGGTCGAATAGCGGAACGTCTTGTTCGACTATTCCGATTTGGGATCGGTAGGAATGAAGGTCGAGACTTCGAAGATCATGACCGTCGATCAGGATTTGACCGCTGGTAGGGTCGTTTGCCCTGATGAGTAGGCCGGCAAGGGTTGTTTTCCCGGAGCCCGATTCTCCTACTATGGCTATCATTTCGCCCGGTTGAATCGTCAGAGAAACATCTTCAAGGGCCGATTGTTCGCCGGCTTCTCTTTCGATCGGAGCAGGATCATCTTCTGTGTCGTAAGATACGAGCATCCGGCTTTGGTATCTGAAGGAGACATTTTTCAGCTCTATCAGACCCTTGACCGGTGCGAGCACTATCGGATTGGCGGGAATCTTGATATCCGACTCTATATTCATGAATTCGCAATACCTGACTATCGATGTCCACATTTTCATGATTTGCCTGTGGAGTCCTCCGATATGCCAAAGTCCGTCAAGGGCCATGTTTGACCATGCCCAGAATATGACTATGGTTCCGATTGAGTATTGTCCGCCGTAAACGTAATGAGCGCCCAAACCGAGAATCAGAACCTTGGCTAAGGTGATTATTGTTCCCTTTTCGTGGCCGAAAAGAATGAACTTGAGCCAGATGGGCTTGGCCATGGCGACTACTTCGCCGTACTTGGCGTCCGCCTCAGTCCTTGCCTTGTCTTCCTGGGCATTGGCCAAGACGTGGCTTACGTTGCAGAGTATCTCATTTCTGAATTTTGATTCCTGATTCCACATTCTTTCCGAGATTTTCAGCTTTTTTCTGGAAGCATGGTTGGTCAGGTAGGTCATTATCAGAAAAATCAGCAGAGCTCCGAGGACAATTAAACCGAGGGCCCGGATCAGCCAGATCATTGCTATCGTCATCAGGATTATCCGGGTGAACGTCGGGATTATGTCGTAGATGAACATGAACACTAAAGCATTCAGAGAATGCTGACCCCTGTTGATTACGCTTTGTTTCAATCCGGAATGCTGGGCATTGTGCTGGCCGATTGAGAGGCTGAGCACCTGGCCCATTGTCCGGTCGCCGATTCTCGAGTCTATATCGAAATCGACCCTTTTAACCTCATGGCGTTCTCTCAGGTAGCCCGTCAGCCAAAGGCTTGTAAGCCATATGCCCGCCGTCCAGTAGATCAGAATCAGCACCTCATCAAAACTTCTCTGCTGGGTCATTTTATCGATGATTTGGCCTTGGACGTAGGGGCCGACTAAGTTGAGGCCCTGATTAACGGCTATCAGTAAAAGCACTATGGCTATTCTCCACTTCAAAGGCCAAAATATAGCCCAGATCTGCTTAAAAACCTGCTTTCTTGTTGATGACAAGCGGTCCCTCCGCGCTGTAGGTTATTAAAGGACAATCTTGCATACTATATCATAAGATATTTATATGTCAAACAGGTCCTATGGATCGACTACATTTCAGAATGCGGGAAAATATATTAGAATTCGTATATGGCCAAATCTTTATTGGCGGTTGTCATTGTTATTTTGGTCTTCGGGTTGGTTGTTTTATCTTCGGCCGGAATTGTCGACGGGCAAAAGAAATTCGGGTCGGCTTACTACTATCTAATCCATCAGCTCTTATACGGCGTTTTGCCGGGCCTATTATTCATGTTCGGTTTATCCAGGACGGATTATAGGCGTTGGAAAAAACTTGCTCTTCCGATATTGGCCGGCGCTCTTTTCCTGATGGTGCTGGTCTTTGTTCCCAGCGTCGGTCAGGGCCTCAAGGGGGCGACGCGCTGGCTTAATTTGGGCATCTTTTCTTTTCAACCCTCGGAAGTGTTAAAGTTATCCCTTATTTTGTATTTTGCGGCTTGGTTCGGAAATCGGGACGAAAGGATTAGGGGCTGGACTTACGGCATGGCCCCCTTTTTTGTTGTTTTAGGCTTGGCCGGAGGGCTTTTGTTATATCAGCCGGACGTAGGCACCCTTATTGTTGTTGCCGGCATAATACTTTCAATGTATTTTTTCGGGGGAACAAATTTGAAAAGACTGGGAATAATTATTCTTGTGTTGATAGCTGTTATGGCGGCGGCTATTTACGCCGAGCCTTACCGCTTTGATCGGGTGAAAACATTTTTCGATCCATCAATTGATCCCCGCGGGATATCTTATCAGGTTAATCAGTCCTTAATTGCGATAGGTTCGGGCGGGTTGTTCGGAGTCGGATACGGTAACAGCACTCAAAAATTCGGTTTTCTTCCTGAGGTGGTTAACGATTCTATTTTCTCGGTGATTGCGGAAGAATTGGGTCTGATCGGCGCCTCGGCGACCATCGGATTATTTCTGATCTTGGCTTTTTTTCTGACCCGGATAGCCAAGGAAGCTCCTGATAAATTCGGACGGTTGGTAGTGATGGGAATGGCGGTTTGGATAACGGGCCAGGCCTTCTTAAATATAGCTGCGGTTTCCGGATTGGTTCCCTTGACCGGCATTACTTTGCCGTTTATCAGTTACGGCGGAACGGCTATAGCCTCTCTTTTAGCCGGCATGGGGATTGTAATCAATATTGCCAAGAGGACTTAGCTCTCGTAAATTAAAAGTTTAAAACTAAAAGTGAAAAATTTAGGAAATCAAAATCTGCCTTTTAGGCAGATTTTGATAACAATTTTGCGGCGGTGTTACTTCGATGAAATGATGCCTTGAGACAATAGCCGTGCCGCTGCGGATTTTAACCGGGCGGCTTTGTTCCCCGCACTACAACGGGCATATGCCAACGCATGCTTCCGCATGAACGCCGGTTTTGGCAGCCTTGTCTATCTTTTTATAAACCTTAGGAAGAAGTTTCTTGGCCGCTTCTTTGCCGGTGGCTGCAAGCTTCTTCAGTTCCTTCATTACGAGCTTGTAGGCGTTGCTTTTGGCTAAGTTACGGATTCGTCTGGTTTTCGATTGTCTTAGGGCCTTTTCGGCCGATTTTGTAATTGGCATGTAGATAAATTCAGAATGCAAATATCAAAATGCAAAGTGAAAGGTTAAGCGCTAAAATACCGTAATAGAATAACAAGTTTATTCTATTTACGCAATATATTGACACTTGTCAAATCCCGGTGTATTATTTGAAGGCCTTAGGAAAGTTCTTTCGGGCGGAGGGAGCAATGGAATATCTACTGATCGTCGGAGGATTGACTGTCGCAATTGCGGGTTGTCTGCCGAGCGTCAGGAAAAGATCCCTCGGCACCCTACTCAGGGTTTCGGGTGGATTCATGTTCGGATGGGGTATCGGCAGGTTATTCTTATAATTTAGCGGCGTTTCGCCGCTTTTTGTATTTCTGGCGCTTGACAGGATAGTAGTAAAAAGCTTATTATGCAAAAGCACCATTAGGGCGGGAGAATTATGTGATTGTATCGGCTTCATTGTTGATTGTTTGTGGTGTTTATTGGACGGTGCGTGGTGTTAAAAGTAATAGCTTGTGGTCATTTCCGATGCTTATGCTCGGCGGATATTGTTTAGGGTTTGGCATCAGGCTCCTGTTCTTCTCTTAAGCGGGATTTATCCCGCTTTTCGTTTTTCCGGAGCCTTGACTATTTATGTTCAGATTACTCAAGCGAAACCTTAACCCAACGAAGAGATTTACAAAAAGCTATATGGCGAAGCCCCTTGTCATTCTGCAGCATTTGAGACCCCGAAACCGCTCAAGCGAGGCCATAATCCATAAAGGGATTTACGGACCGCGACTGGCGGGAGTAAAAGGCAAGATTTTAGTAAAAATCTATGCCGTGCCCTGAATGGGTTATGGCCGAGCGTTTTTATGGTCTGCCTCGAATAAGCCAAGGCTGAGTAACTTTTACGCCGTGCCCTGAATGGGTTGAAGTAGAGCGTCTTTATGCCGTACCCTGATTAACCAAGGCGGAGGCCTTTTTATATTGAATCATTCTTTATCTTCCGTATCTGTTCCCGCAGAACCATCGCCCGGTCATAGTCGAATTTGCGGGCGGCCTTTTCCATCATTTTAGTCAGCTGCATGACTGCCCGTCTTTTGCTTGAATCGCCGAATATTATTATTTCATTTTCTTGTTCTTCCCGTCCGTATCTCCTGGATTTCGTAATGCCGTTATTGGATACGGGCATATCAAAACTGCCTATGTCTTTCTTGATAGACTGCGGAATGATGCCGAATTTTTTGTTGTGTTCTTCCTGTTTCTTTCGGCGCCTTAAGGTTTCTTTGACGGCCGAATCGATCGATCCGGTTATCTTGTCGGCATACATAACCACATGGCCGTTAAGGTGCCGGGCCGCTCTCCCCATTGTTTGGATGAGGGTGGTCGTATTTCGCAGGAAGCCCTCTTTGTCTGCATCTAAAATAGCGATCAAAGATACTTCAGGCAGGTCAAGGCCTTCGCGTAATAAATTGACGCCTACTATAACGTCATGATGGCCCATCCGGAAATCTTTAAGAATCTTAATCCGGTCGAGCGTCTTTATTTCTGAATGAAGATAGTTCACCTTAATTCCGTTATCGGCCAAGTGTTCAGAAAGATCCTCGGCCATTCTCTTGGTCAGGGTTGTAACGATTACCCGTTCTTTTTTGGCGATTCTTTCCTCGATTCTTTTTATTAGGTCGTCTATCTGGTTTTCGGTCGGATGCAGTTCTATCGTCGGATCAAGCAATCCGGTCGGGCGTATCAATTGTTCGGCTATACTATTTTTGCCGGCTTTTTCAATTTCATATTTTCCGGGCGTGGCGGAAACATAAACCATTTTTTGGATTCTCTTTTGAAACTCGGGAAATCTTAACGGCCTGTTATCTATAGCCGAAGGAAGCCGGAAGCCGTATTCGACCAGGGTGCTTTTTCTGGAAAAATCGCCGGTATACATGCTTCGAAGCTGGGGCAGAGAAATGTGGGATTCATCGATAATAGTAAGAAATTCTCCTTTCGAGATGAAGAAGTCGAGCAGGGTATAGGGCGGTTCGCCCGGTTTTCGAAAATCAAGGTGCCGGGAATAGTTCTCGATGCCGTGGCAGTATCCGGTTTGGCGCATCATCTCAATGTCTTGAAGCGTTTTTTCTTGGAGCCGAGCCGCTTCGCTGAATTTTTTTTGTTTTTTGAGAACTTTAACATGCCGCTGCAGCTCGCTCTTTATATTTTCTATAGCCACGCCTATTTTATCATCCGAAGTTATCCAGTATTTGGCAGGCAGGACAGTAGTCTCAACTATCCGTTCAAAACGGGGATCTTTGGTATTAAGTTCATCGGGGTCGGAAATGACGGCCTTGGTTATTTTGACTATTTTGTCATCTACGAATGCAATTTTTAAAATATTCTGGCCGTCGGGTCCCATGATCTCAATTTCATTGCTCGTTTTCCTGAAGCAACCTCTTTTTAATTCTATGTCCGGAGCGTACTGTAACCTTGAAAGGCTTCGGATTAGGTCGCCCGGTTTTATTTTCTGTTTTTCGAAAATATGGAGACCCATGCTCTTGTATTCTTCCGGAGATCCTAAGTTGTAGATGCACGAAACCGAAGCTACGATGATTACATCATCGCGCGACATCAGGGCCTGGGTCGTGGCGTGTCTTAAGCGATCGAGTTCCTCGTTTATCTTAGAGTCCTTTTCTATGTACGTATCAGTGTGGGGGATATATGCTTCCGGCTGGTAGTAATCGTAATAGCTGACGAAGTAATGGACGGCGTTTTTAGGGAAAAATTGCTTAAATTCTTTATACAGCTGGGCGGCCAGGGTTTTATTGTGAGAAATGATCAAAGTCGGTTTTTGGTAAGCCTCAATTACTTTGGCCATAGTGAAGGTTTTTCCGGAACCGGTTACGCCCAAAAGCACCTGGTGTTTTTTACCGGATTTCAGTCCTCGGGTCAGCTTTTCTATCGCCTCAGGTTGATCGCCCGTGGGCTTATATTTTGATGTTAGTTTAAACATTATATTTGACTAATTGGTTGGCTACTGTTACTATATTTTAACCATACTTCGATTGATAAAAGGGCGACGGATGAGAATAGTTCAGAACCAGTTCTTCCGTATTTTCTTTAGCGTTTTATCCGGTCTGTTCGTTAGATATTTTTTGGGATTTGGTTGGGGTCTGGTGGCTGCGTTAATAGTCGTTATGTTTCTCAACGTCCTTGCCGGGATTGACCGGGCTCGAGGCCGCTCTTAGCGGCCTTTTTTATTTCTTTTTTCAGTGGTAAGCTTAGATAGAAGTACCCGCCTATGCCCTTCAGGCTTCGGCGAGGTGCTGAATTTTCTAACAACTCGGCTTCGCAAGCATTCGCTTGCCTCGTTGAGGAAATTCGCATGATCTCATTCCTCGAAGGAACAATTGAACATTTGGGCGAAAAACATGCAATTTTGAATGCCGGCGGCATAGGCTATAAGGTGACTATGGTCCCTAAATTGATTAATATTCTATCAAAGTCAACATCCTCTGTCAAGGATCAGAAGGGCGGTTCTTCGGATAGGGTGAGGTTATTCGTGCATTCCCAGCTAAATCTTCGCGAAGGTACATTTGATATGTATGGGTTTGATAAGAGAGAGGATCTTGAATTGTTCAATCTGCTGACCTCCGTATCGGGCATAGGACCCAAGGGGGCAATGAATGTTCTGTCGGTAGTGGATCCGAAGCACCTAAAAGCCGCCGTGGTTAACGAAGATGCCGATTATCTTAAAAAAGTTTCCGGTTTAGGACCCAAAACTGCATCAAGGCTGATTCTTGAACTGAAAAATAAATTGGATCATATCGATATGGGAGATTTGGCCGGAGTCGATTTGGGCCAGGAGGGCCAGGCCATCGAGGCGTTGATGGCCTTGGGCTACAGCCAGTATCAGGCCAAAGAAACTCTTAAAGAGACTAAAGGAAAAACTCTCGAGGAGAGAGTTCGTGAAGCACTCAAAAGTTTAGGGAAAAAGTAGGCGCTCGGCTTTCAATCTACTAACGGCACGCCATAAAATGTTACTCGGGTTTAACCAATGAAGGGCACGATGTAAATTCCTGCCTGCCGGCAGGCAGGTCTACTGAAATTTCATCTTTTACTCGCTCCAGTCGAGCTCCGTAAATCCCTTCATTGGCTAAACCCTCGCCCTGAGCTTGGTCAGCCTGCACAAATCCCTTAAGAGATTAAAAGCCTCGCTTGAAAAGCTCGGGGTCTCAAATGCTTCAGATGGACAAGGGGCTTCACCTTAGTTTTTTCGTAAATCCCTTCATGGGTTAAGGATTCGCTTGATGCTTGAACAAACAACCTGCGCAAAGATATTGTGGCTCTGGTTTTCGAACGGCCCTGATGGGTCTTGACAAAAATTTTGGTTAGGTGTATTGTATCGTAAATCCATGAAGCAACGGTAGGTGGTAAGATGCCTGGGAAAATTCTGTGTGTCCTAGGTTTTCATAAGTTTGGCAAGGTGGAAGAGAGCTATTTCAAAGATACCGGTAAATATGGAGGCCCTTGGGGCAACGATGGCGTTTGGATTGTCCAGAAAGGCGTGAAGAGATGTACGAGAGAAGGCTGTAATTATGATAAGCTGGTTTGGCGTCAGGGGTGGCATAATCTCCCTAATCCTGAATTCGGGCGTTGGCGCCGATTAAGCCAGAAAAGAGAATCTTCTATTGATGCTTTGCCGGACTTTTATCTGATGGGTTGATAGGGTCCTTCGGGACCTTTTTGTTTTGGATTGACCTGTTCCGTTTAAAGTACTAATAATATAAGAGGCCGATCCTTAAAAGGAGAGTTTTGCTTGGAAGAGGCGGCGGTTTATGCGTCTTTGACGTTCATGATCTTGGCCGGGATTTTTTTCTTTAAATCCATGATATGCGCCCTCAGGGCATCTAAGGTTTCTTTTCCAAGCCGTGATCATGCCTGGTCCAGCATGTTTATGAGTCTCGGGTTGTTGTCTTTATACTCTTCAGGCATGGTCCTGTCTCTGTTCTACGGAGATCCGATTTGGTCAAAGCTAAGATGGACCATGTTTTTCTTCCTGATACTGGCTACGTTGTTTTACTTGGCTTTCAGGTTTACTCATGCCAAGTTAAGAGAAGACGAAGAAGATAAACAGGACTAAGAAGATTTTTTAGTAAGCAGAGAACCGTATATGGTGTCTTCGATTTCATAGCCCAGATTTTGTATCTGGGTTCTTATTTTGTCTGATTCTTTAAAATTCTTTTCTTCGCGGAATTTTTCGCGTTTTTCGACTAAAACTTCTATTGCGGGAGGGATTTCATCCTGAGTGTCCGGAACAATTCCGAGTATTGAGTTAATGTAGCTAAGCATCTGCGACGCTTCTTCTGCCCCTTTTTGTCCTATTGAATCGCTGGTCAGATCGGTGTTCATTCTTTTTATGAATTCAAATATAGCACCAAAGGCCTTGGGAGTATTAAAATCATCGGTCAAAGCTTCATCGAAGGCTTCTCTAAGGGCATAAGCAACGATTCCGTCGTTTTTGTTCCTTTCAATGTTCTCAAGTTTTTTTGTCAGCTCTTTTATTCTTTGAATACCTGCCCGCGCCTGTTTGAGCGCTTTATCGCTGAATTCAAGAGGCTGGCGGTAATGACCGCTCAAAAGATAAAATCGCAGAACCTCTTTCGGGTATTGTTTCAACAATTCGTGAACTGTCGTGAAGTTACCCTTGGATTTAGACATTTTCTCCTCTTTGTTTATCAGAAATGCCACGTGCATCCAGTATTTAACAAAAGGTTTTTTGCCCGAGGCTGATTCTTGCTGGGTGATCTCGGCTTCATGGTGAGGGAATATCAAATCTTGTCCGCCGCCGTGGATATCATACTGCGGACCGAAATAGTGCTCAGTGATGGCCGTATCCTCTATGTGCCAACCCGGCCGTCCCCAACCCAACGGTGTGGCCCAGGCAGGCTCACCGTCAGCAATTTCCAATTTCCAATTTCCAATTTCCAATTCTTTACCAACTTTTACTAATTTCCAAAGGCAGAAGTCGCCCTTATTTCTTTTTTTGTCATTTTCATCTATCCGGCTGACTGCATCGTCGGCCATCTGGGCTTTTCGTCCAGATAATTTCCCATAATCTTTGAATGTAGAAAGATCGAAATACCATCCGTCGCCTTCGATCAAGTAAGCATGTTTCCGGTCGATTAATGCTTTGACCTGTTTAACGACTTGCCCGATATGCTCCGTCGCCGGAACGTATTTGGGAGAGTCTATTCCGAGAGCCTTCATGTCTTCTTCGAATTTTTGGCGGTATTCTTTTGCCCACATTAGAGGGTCTTTTTTATTTTCCTTGGCTCGCTGGATGATCTTGTCGTCTATATCTGTAATATTCTGTATGTAATCAACTTGATAGCCTCGATATTTTAGATATTTGGCGACAACATCAAAAAAAACAAAAGTCCGGGCATTGCCGATATGAATATAGTCATAAACCGTCGGTCCGCAGACAAACATTTGTATTTTTTTATTCTCGCGCGGAACTATTTTTTCTTTAGTTTTAGTAAGGGTGTTGTGGATGATCACGAGGATATTTGATGTTCGGCCGTTTACATTGGGGCCGACGATGGCGGGATTATTGGACATATGCAGGATTATGGATATCAGAAATGGAGCAACGATGCCATGGATAATGGCCGTAAAGAATAAAGCTTGTATCGGGCTGATACCGGTATAGGTGATCATTAAACCGACAAGGGTTGAGAATATGATTACCATATAAAAAGCCTTAGCCTTAGAGAAGGGTCGGTCTAATCCGCCCTTCCAGTTGAATATCTCAGCCAAAACATAGGCTGATGATCCGGCTAATATCGGTATGGCAAGGAGTCCGGCGCCTATTACACCCAGAGAAAATAATATATACGCATAATCGCCGGCCAAGGGGCGTAAAGCTTCGGCTGCGTCTTTGACCGTTTCTATGTTGTGTATTCCGGCATTAAACAAAACGGAACTGGTGAGGGCGATTATAAAAAAACCGATTAGGTTCGAGAAAAACATTCCAAGCTTAGTATCTTTTGCGGCTCTTCTCAACTCGCTTCGTGTTACTATTTTGTATTCACAGATATAAGGACCGTCTTCGGACTTGTCTTTTATTCTTTTTTCTTCTGCCTCTTCACTGGCCTGCCAGAAAGCTAAGTAAGGAGAGATGGTAGTTCCGAACAGCGCTACTACGATAAGAAAGTTGTCTCTATTGATTTGAAACGAAGGAGCGATCATTTGCCAGGCCAATTTCGGCCATTCTTCGACAACTATGAAACCGGCCGCAATATATGCCAAAAGGGTCATCGAGAGCCACTTGAATATGACGACTATTTTTCTGTAGGGTAAAACTACGGTCAGGAAAAGAATTGCCACTACTATTATCCACGATAATAGTTGAGCTGACCCCGGCATTAAGAGCTCTATAGCTGAAGCCATACCGAAAATATCCGCGCCTATGTTAAAGGTATTAGCCAGTATAATCAGAGAAGATATTAGTATCAGGGTTGCTTTTGAATAATATCTTTTAATATTTCCGGCCAGTCCGCATTGAGAGGCAAGACCGATACGGGCACTCATTTCC
>Ga0075961_107_pt1 | contig 23483 bp, 18 predicted proteins | sample RifGroA2_FD_67956 | JGI IMG/M metagenome (GOLD analysis project Ga0075961, IMG submission 67956) | Parcubacteria (Yanofskybacteria) bacterium GW2011_GWA2_44_9 | reverse complement strand
GGCGGTGAAAGCCCGGTGTTGTTTGAGTGGTGGTGGCTGGCAGGCAACATTTATTTCGGAATTTCCCAGCTTATTAACGGTTTAGCCGGATGGCTGGCGGATTGGATAGTGCGGTTCTAAACCTGCAAGGGCGCCCCTTGCAGACTTTGCCATGAAAGGGACTTTTGACGATTTCTTGGAGGAAGTAATAAACGGATCGAAGCAAAAACCGATATCTAACCGGTCGGTTATTGATTTACGCAAAAAGAAAATAGGTACACCAATCGTACAAAAAACCGCAACAAGGGGCGCCCTTGTATCAAAACAACAAGGGGCGCCCTTGTATCAAAACAACAAGGGGCGCCCTTGGTTGGATGAGCCTTCTTTTGAGGGAGTTTTAAATTCGAGCGTGAGAAATGTCGTCGTAGAATTAGCGAGCTTCGGCGCTAAAGTTCACCGCCAGAACTACCCGGCCAAGCCTCGATACAAGCCGGTTATTTCAAGAAAACCGCCGAAAGAGGATTATGGAAGAATAATTTCTAAAATCCGCGAACCAGTTCCCGAAGCCAGGCTTCAGGGACTTAAATATGCCCAAGATTTGCCGTTGCCTAATCGTCGGAAATTACGGGTTTATAATTAAAAATGAATTAATTCGAAGCGGAAATGCCGGTTTGCAGAATCTTGAAAATGCCGAAGAGGATGCGAGGAATTTTAACTTTGCTTCTGCCGCGGAAAAATTCAGCCGGGCTTACCGAGATTTTTCTTCAGCCGGGGACAGGCTGAATTTTTTAGGATCTGATATCGGCAGAATTTTGGCCGGGTTGCCGGGGGCGGGCAAGTTGAAGTCGGCGAATAATCTGATCGAGCTTGGAAAAATTTTAGCCGGTACCGGAGAATCAATTTCGGAGGCGATTACGATGATCTCGAGAACCGGCTCGATCCTCAATCCGGCTAATGAGAATCCGGGAATTATTGAGGCTGTCGGCAAGGCCCTGATGGTTTCGCGTAGCAACATCCAGAAAGCCAAACTTCTTTTGGCCGATATCGACGAGTCAATCATTCCGGCCGATAAAAGAGAAAGTTTCGAGAATTTCCGGTCCCAGTTTTCGTATTTCGAGAAGTTGGTTGACGACGGAGTCGGTTTTTATGATTTTTTCGAGGGCTTGGTTGATCCCGACGGAGCCAAGAAATATCTTCTTTTATTTCAGAACACCAGCGAATTGAGGCCGACCGGAGGATTTCCCGGAACTTACGGAGTGATTTCTTTTGAACAGGGTCGGCTGAAGGACTTTTTTGTTGATGACGTCTATAACCTCGACGGCCAGATCAAGGAAAATATAGTTCCGCCCAGACAGCTTCAGCATATTACGCCGACTTGGGGGATGAGGGATGCTAACTGGTTTGCCGATTTCCCGGCTTCAGCCCGGAAAATCGCCGAGTTTTTCAAGGACGAAGCCGGTTACGGCGTTGACGGGGTGATTACGGTTAGTCCGGCAATGATTTCGCAAATTTTGGACTTGGTCGGGCCGATTGAGATGCCGGATTACGATTTGACTTTGGACGGAAGCAATTTTCTGACAACCATCCAGAATGAAGTCGAATACGGAGAAAACCGCGCTCAGCCCAAGCAGATCTTGATTGATATGGGTCCTAAGTTCATTGAAAAACTGTCTTCTGCCGGACCGGACAAGTGGCTTGAGATTTTCAATATCATTCTTGACGGCGTTGAGCACAAGGAGATGGTTATGTATTTCAATAACTTGTTTTTGGAGAGTTTTGCCATGGATAAAGGGTTTGGAGGAGAAGTGAAAAGTACCGCCGGCGATTATCTGATGGTCAACTTTTCCAATATCAAAGGATCAAAAACCGATGCTGTCACCGATAATTTCATCCGGCTGGAAACTGCGCTGAAAGGAAACGTCGCTCTTCATAAGCTGATCATAACCAGACGGCATAACGGCGGTTCAAACAGTTACGGGTTTTATAACAAGCAGAATTCTTCCTACGTTAGGGTTCTTCTTCCCGGCAACGCCGAGCTGACGGCGATAAACGGAAACGATCTTCCCAATTTCCGGCCCCTGATAGATTATGAAAATTACAGATTCAAGACCGATCCGGATTTGGGTAAATTTGAATCCGGATTTTATTCCAACAGCGACGGAGCGGACATATTTACGGAGAGCGGGAAAGCCGGTTTCGGGTTCTGGATGCTCACCGATCCGGGCACGGAAAAAACCGTTGTCCTGGAATACGAAGTCGTTTTGCGGCCGGGAGAAGATTACCGGCTTTATGTCCAGAAACAGCCGGGTTTGAAAGTCAAAGATTTCGAACTTTCTTTCCGGGGAATTGAAGATCGGGAAGCGGTCAGTTCCGGTCTTGATCCAAGCCGGATAGGGGATTTGCATATTTTACGCGGCCAGTTGGACAAGGACGTGGCGGTTAAGCTAAGCCCCGTGGCGAGATAAGATTTACGATGCTAAGATTAGTATAAGAGTAATGTCATGGGCACCATCACCAAAACGGTGATGGTGCCCATGCAGATCACTGGAAGCTGATATACTGGGTATGCCAAAAGAAAATTTATCAAAAATATATTCGTTGCATCGATACATCGACGAGAACGGCGCTCCCGACAAGAAAAGAATTTTCAGCGTTGTCGACGAGAAAGAAAAATGGAGGCGCCACCTTGATCCCGATTTGATGCGGATCATCAGGAATCAGGCCGATATTGTGAGGGGCGTGGTAGATAAGCATCTTGGGACGTGTCAGGAATGTAAAGATAGGTACTTTCCTAAAGAGCCTGAGCAACAGGATCTGCCGGAAATAGATCAATGAAAAAAATAATCATACTTATTATCATTGTCGGGGCTATTGGTTCGGTTTTGTATCTTACATTTTATCGAGAAGGGAATAAAGATTCCGAATTACCTAATCCCGAATGGCCCACCGCTCAAAAGCTTCAATCTCGGACCGAAGAGAGCCAGTCTTCTTTGGCCGACCTTCAATCCGGGAAAAAGGAGATTTACCGCCACAACAGTCCCGAATTTTCTTTCGAATATCCGGAAGGGTTCGGGGTGGGGAACTTCAATCAAGAAGCGGATGGAAGTCAGACGGTTTTGCTTCAGAAAGGGAATGTCGGATTCCAGTTGACAATTACCCCGTTCGACGAAGACATAGTTTTGACTGAGGCAAGGATCAAGGAAGATGCTCCGGATATGGCCATTGAGCAGGCAATCCAAATCAAGATCGGAGAAGCGCAGGGCGTCGTGTTTTTAAGCGAGGATGAATCCCTCGGTAAAACTCGTGAAATTTGGTGGGTCTATAACGGCTATCTTTATCAAATAACGACATATCCGGAGTTTGATGAAACGATGGTGGCGATACTTGAAAGCTGGACTTTCAAGTAATTTTCAATTATCAATTTACAATAAATTTTCAATGAATCAATTACCAAACAAATACAATCTAGAAGAGAGAACTGCAAAGTTTGGAGAGGATATTATAGATTTTTGCAAAGGCCTGAAGCAGGATTCTATAAGCAAACCACTAATTAACCAATTGGTTCGTTCAGGCACGAGTATAGGCGCTAATTACATGGAAGCTAATTCGGGTAGTTCTAAAAAGGATTTTAGGAATAAGATTTTTATTTGTAAGAAGGAGGCACAAGAATCTAAGCATTGGCTTAGAATGATAGTTAAATACTTTCCCGACAATAAGGATGCCGTAGATAAGCTATGGCAAGAATGCCAAGAGTTGACCATGATTTTTCAGAAAATCACCTCATCTATAGATAAATCTAATTGAAAATTTATTTAATGTTATATTCAATGAAAATTGAAAATTGCCTGCCCGCCAAAGCCTTGGCGCAGGCGGGGAAATTGAAAATTAGCATCATCGCGCTTGTTTTGGTGCTGACGAGCATCTTTTTCAGCGATGATGCGCATGCCACTGCCACGATTAGCCGTCCCGTCAACAACCTCGGCCTTGTCGGATATTGGGATTTTAACCAGGGTCGCAATACTGATATTGCTTGGGATTTAAGCGGTAACAGCAATAACGGCAAACTAACGAGCATGGATCCGGCGACGGACTGGGTAGATTCAAAATCCGGCCTCGGGACAGCCTTGGATTTCGACGGGACGGATTATGTTGACACTACCTCTGCTACGGGTGTAGATACAACCACTATTACCATCTCTGCCTGGGTGTATCAAACTGTCTTGGGGACTGACCGAGCCGTAACCATAGGTAGCGGTGCGACTGATCATTACAGCTTGGGCATCGTTGGCGGCAATCGAGGAGTATTTAACAGCGAATGGACTACTGGCCAAAAATGGGAAACTGCTGCCGGGACATTAACTCAAGACAGGTGGTACCATCTGGCGGTTACATATGATGGAAGCAATGTGAATAATGATGCCAAGTGGTACATAGATGGAATATTCTCGCCCAATGTTTCTGATCTTGGCACTGGTTCTGGAACGAGAGTTACCGGTTCGAACGCTGTCCGTATCGGTTCGCGATTGGGTACAAGCGGTGAGTGGGACGGAAAAATAGATGAAGTTAGAATCTACAATCGTATCCTTTCTGCCGACGAAATAAAACGCCTCTACCTCGCCACCCAGCCCAAAATCGCCACTGTCCCGCTTTCCCGCGGCCTTGTCGGCTATTGGGATTTTGAATTTGGAAAAAAGGGAAGTCTCGCTTTTGACATGTCGGGGAACGGTAGCCATGGGCGATTGACCAACGCGGCAGACCCTTCTTTAAGCTGGGTTGATTCAAAATCAGGCCTCGGCACGGCTTTGGATTTTGACGGGACGGATGATTATATTATTCTTGGGAATCCTTCTATTCTAAGCAATCTTAGTAAAGCAACCTGGTCAATGTGGGTTTATTTTGATTCCACGCCCAATGTAAATGACATGTTTATTAATAACGATGTCGGTCTTACGGGGTATCAGTTGGGTATATCCGGTGTTACTACGGATGAAATTAGAGTTCTCATTCGGCAAACCACGACGAAACTTGATAGTGAAACGAGTAATGCTAATCTTGCAGTTGGCCAATGGTATCATCTAGTCTTTACTTATACTGATTCCGGCAGTAATCGTCTGAAGATTTATAAAAATGGTGTCGCCCAGGCGCTAAACGTTGATGACGGCAGCGGCACCAAGGCTAACGATTCGGCGGAAACCACCTATATTGGTACAGGCCGGAGTCCGAACACAACCTCAACAAACGGTAAGATTGATGAGCTTCGAATTTATAACCGGGTTCTCTCTGAAGACGAAATAAAACGGCTCTATAATATGACCAAACCTAAAGTCGCCACCGTTCAATTAGACAAGGGCCTCGTCGGGTACTGGGATTTCAATTTCGGAAAAGGCGGCTCGATTGCCTTTGATCGAACTTCAAATGGAAACAATGGCCGATTAACGAACATGGATCCTCCTAATGATTGGGTTGATAGCAAAAATTCCAAACTCGGGCAGGCTTTAGATTTTGACGGGAATAATGATTATGTAACACTGCCATCTAGTGTAAATTCTTTAGTGAGCGCTAGAACCGAGATTACTCTTGCTGGTTGGTATAAAGGTACAGACGCGGAATCGTTCATTCGACTTCAGCCTGACTCCACTGCCTATATCGTTATTGCCTGGAGCGCTACACCAAAGTCTGTTATTTCTACTGATGGTGGAACAGTTGGTCTAAGCTATGGCAGTTATAATATACAAGATGGTAATTGGCACCACGTTGCAATGACGTGGAAGAAAAATACTACAAACGGATGGGTAAACTACGTAGACGGTAGCATTGCAAATAAAAAAAATTCCGCTAACGTAAATTTACCAACTCTTATCGGAGCAAGTTACTTGGGTACGTTTGATACGGCAAGTGAATTTACGACTGGTAAAATCGACGACGTCCGCATCTATAACCGCGCGCTCTCCGCCGACGAAATCCAACGCCTCTACCTCCTCGGCAAATAACGGCAAATAACAGTAAATTAAACAGCATAATAACCGTACAAGGATTGTATAGTTGTCTTCAAGTATTTTTTCGTCTTTATCGTCTGCATATCATATATAGACACATCCTCACACCCCCTTTCCTTCCTTCAACAACTTATGCGATCGCATAAGTTGTTGAAGGATTTAAGTTGTGATACGATCGGGGGATAGAAGACTCAAAAGATCGGGACGCCAGGAGTTCAGCGCCATGATTTAAGACGAGAGGTTATATTATCGAATAAATTTTGATTTATGAAAAAAACGAAAAGAGGAGAGAAAATGTTCAAAATTTTGAAGGCGATAGGTTTGGCCGGCGCATGCTTGATAGCTTTAGGCACCCATCCAAGGGGAGCCGAGATTGTAATCCGCCTCTTGTCTAAAGAGGCCAAAAAGCGGGAGTATAAATTGAAACGTCAGGAGTTCAATAAAATGCTTTGGTATCTTAGGAAGAAGAAGTATGTGGAAATTTTAGATCAAGAAGAGGAGGGTATCAGGGTCAGGATTACAGCCAAAGGAGAAGAGAAGGTTAAAAGGTTTGACTTTGACAATTTAAAGTTAGAAAAACCTAAAGAATGGGATAGGAAATGGCGAATTGTTATTTTTGATATCCCTGACAAGAGGAAGGTGGCGAGAAATATATTTCGTGATAAACTTCGTGAGATGGGGTTCGTCATGATACAAAAGAGCGTCTGGGTTTCCCCTTGGGATTGCATCGATGAGATATTGTTCCTGAGAACCTTTTTAAATATTAAATCCGGAGTTAGTATTATTGTAGGGGAGGCCGTGGATGAGGAATTCCGTCTGATGAGGAAATTTGATATATCAACAAAAAATGCGACCGCATAAGTTGTTGATTGATAAATATATTCGAAGAAGCTGCGGAAGAAGCCAAGGAAGAGACAAGGGAAGGTGGTAATGAAGAGGCGGCGGATGCGGTATATATTTAGAATACGATGGGTATGCGGGGGATTAGAGATCGAGAGTGTTGGTTAGGATATTTATGAATATTAGGAATTTTTGCATCATTGCCCATATCGATCACGGAAAATCGACCCTTGCGGATCGGTTTTTAGAATTGACCGGAACAATCGAGAAAAGGAAAATGCAGGAGCAATTTCTTGACTCGATGGATTTGGAGCGGGAAAGAGGGATTACGATTAAACTACAGCCAGTCAGGATGAGGTACAGGCCGAAGACATTGAACATTGAACAAACAACATCGAACGTTGTAAATCCAATTTCCAATGTCCAAAGTCCAATGTCATCAGATTCAGAATACATTCTGAATCTGATTGATACTCCCGGCCACGTCGACTTCTCCTACGAGGTTTCACGGTCTTTGGCGGCCGTTGAGGGGGCGATACTCTTAGTCGATGCATCCAAAGGAATTCAGGCTCAGACTTTAGCCAATCTTCATTTAGCCCAAAAGCAGGGCCTGAAGATAATCCCGGTTATTAATAAAATCGATCTGCCTAATGCGCGAACTGCCGAAGCGAAGGAAGAACTTGCGAATCTTTTAGCGGTTGAGTCTGAAGAAATTTTGGAAATCTCCGGAAAGGACGGCACTAATGTTGAGAAAGTTCTCGAGAGGGTAGTTCGTGATGTCCCGCCTCCAAAAGAAGAAAAAGTCCAAACACTTAAGGCCCTGATTTTTGATTCTACATTTGATGCGTATAAGGGCGTGATCGCTTACATCAGGGTTTTCAGCGGATCGGTGAAAAGATCAGATAAAATCACGGCCTTTGCCGCTAAAGCCGGAGCCGATGTCATCGAGGTCGGCTACTTTATGCCGACCCTGAAGGCTTGTGATTCTCTTTTGGCCGGAGATATCGGATACATCGCCACCGGACTTAAAGATCCGGGACAGATAAGGGTTGGAGACACGATTACTTTAACTAACAACCAACAACTTACGACTAATAACTTTAACCCCCTGACCGGTTATAAAGAGCCGAGGCCGATGGTGTTCGCCAGCTTTTTTCCGGAAAATAGCGACGACTATGATGTGTTGAAAGATGCTCTTTCCAAATTGAAACTAACCGATGCGTCGCTAAACTATGAGCCCGAATCGTCTATTGGGTTAGGCCGAGGATTCAGGGTCGGATTTTTGGGCATGCTTCACGTCGAGATAATCTCTGAAAGATTAAGGCGTGAATTCGGTCTTCCGCTTATCATTTCCTCCCCCTCAGTCGAATACGAGATCTCACTTTCTAACGGAGAAAAAACGAAAATAAGATCAGCGGCGATGCTGCCGGATTTTTCCAAGATTGAAAGTATTGCCGAACCAATTGTAGCCCTTGAAATAATCACCCCAGATTCTTACGTCGGTAATATAATGGAACTGGTCTCTTCGTGCCGGAATACGTATAAAGCCACCGAATACCTTGGCAAGCAGACGGTTTTATTGAAATACGAGATACCTCTTTCGGAAGTGATCACCGATTTCTACGATAAATTGAAGAGCGTCTCTTCCGGCTACGCTTCTATGAGCTATGAGGTGATAGGCACGCAGATAAATGATCTGGTCCGGCTGGATATCATGATTGCCGGAGATGTTGTCGAACCTTTTTCCAGAATTGTTTCAAGGGAAAAAGCATACTACGAGGGCCGAGCGACAGTGGCCAAATTAAAAGAAATCGTCCCCCCTCAGTGGTTTGAAGTGGCTCTTCAGGCGGCGATCGGCGGAAAGATAATTGCTCGCGAGTCTATTAAAGCTCGCCGGAAAGATGTAACCGGCTATCTATACGGAGGAGACGTGACCCGAAAAATGAAACTTCTTGAAAAACAAAAAAAGGGAAAAAAGAAAATGAAAGAAGCGGGACGGGTAAACCTGCCTCAGGAGGTTTTCTTAAAGATGCTTAAGAAGTAGGCTATAATAAAGGCAGGAAAAGGAAGGCGACCATGCTTAGAGCGACGAGTATGGCCACGGTGATCGTCATGACTCTTAGTATTTTGCGGTTTGAAAACATAAGTTAAATATATAACAAGATGGGCCGATTGTTAAATTCAAAGCTCTTCTCGGTCGGATTACTGGCTGTTTTTGCCTGGCTGCTACTTTCGTCGATCGATCTAATAGATAGAGACCGGTCGGTACGTGAAGAGGTCAGAAATCTTGAGCAGAAGATAGTTTCAGTCGAGGAAGATAATGCCGAATTAGAGAAGCAGGTTGGATACCTCGAAAATCCGGCTTTTCTTGAAAGGGAGGCGAGGCTCAGGTTAAACTATAAGGCTCCAGATGAAGTGGTTGTGTTCGTTTATCCTGATGATTCACCTCAACGGTCATCCAAGTCTTTTTACGAAGATTTGGCCAAGATGGAAAATTATAAAAAATGGCTGTACTGGCTGATGGGGTATTGAGGAGCGAAGGCGACGAAATACTGAGATCAGCAGATCGAATGTATTAACAGAAATTTTTAATTTTTAATTTACAATTCTTGATAAGCTTAATTGATCTTAGATTTTTATTTTTAAATTTTGAGTTATGTTAGGCGGGTGTGGTTCAATGGTAGAACGCGACCTTCCCAAGTCCTCACACCTATTGCCCGATATTAATGCGGGCGTAGTACAATGGTAGTACGATTGCTTCCCAAGCAATAGACGGGAGTCCGATTCTCCTCGCCCGCTCAGAGGAGGTCAGTCGGACAATAGGTGTGAGGGCCAAGGTTGAGACGAGGGTCCGATTCCCTTCACCGCTCAAAAATGCTAGTATTTTTGAGCGAGGCTCGCCCAAAGGGCGGCCCGCTCCAAGGAAGCCCGTTTGATAGTTATTGAAATGCCGACCTAGCTCAACGGTAGAGCAACGGTATCGTAAACCGTAGGTTCCGGGTTCAAATCCCGGGGTCGGCTCCAGAAGAAAACAAAACCCCCGATTAATCAGGGGCGACGGTTATTTAGGGCCGTCGATGATTTGACGAACTTCGTCTCCGCTCAGAACTTCTTTCTCGAGCAGCTTTTTCGCTATTGCTTTTGTGCTTTCAGAGTTAGCTCTCAGTATCGTCTGAGCTTGATGGTAAGCATTATCCAATAATGTTTTAATTTCGGCGTCTATCTTTCGGGCCGTATCTTCTGAGTAGTTTCCCCGGTCTTCTGATAACTGTTTTCCGAGAAAAGGATTCGCGGTCTCATTCTGAAAATTTACGGGTCCAAGGCCGGACATGCCCCATTCGCGCACCATGCGGCGGGCAATATCGGTCGCTCTCTCGATATCACTGCTGGCGCCGGTATTTTTCTGGCCTTTTAAGAATACCTCTTCGGCAGCTCTTCCGCCCATCAGAATCGCCAGCTGACTCTTAAGGTAATCTTCGGAGTAGTTATGTTTGTCATCAACGGGCAATTGCCAAGTGCTTCCCATGCTCATTCCTCGCGGGACAATCGTCACTTTATGGATCGGATCGGCGTGGGGCATGAAAACGGCGACAACGGTATGGCCCGCTTCGTGTATGGCGGTAGTTTCTTTCTCGTCTTCAGAAATGTTCAAAGAATGCTTGGCTAAACCCATCAAGACTTTGTCTTTAGCGTATTCAAGGTCTTCCATCGTGACAGTGGTATTGTCGCGTCGTGCGGCATTCAAGGCGGCTTCGTTGATCAGGTTGGCCAGTTCGGCTCCGACAAAGCCGGGAGTGCCTCGAGCGATAACATCAAGTTTAACGCTCGGGTCCATATTGGTTTTAGAAGCATGGATTTCCAGGATTGCCTGCCGACCTTTGATGTCGGGACGGTTAACCACGACCTGCCGGTCAAATCGTCCCGGTCTTTGAAGGGCCGGGTCAAGAACGTCCGGTCTGTTGGTAGCGGCTATGACTATCACGCCGTTATTGCTTTCGAATCCGTCCATTTCGGCAAGGAGCTGGTTGAGTGTTTGTTCTCTCTCATCGTGACCTCCGCCCAATCCTGTGCCGCGGTGTCTGCCGACGGCATCAATCTCGTCGATAAAGATAATGCCGGGAGCTTGTTGCTTGGCCCGCTCGAAGAGATCTCTTACCCGGCTGGCTCCGACGCCGACGAACATTTCTACGAAGTCCGATCCTGAAATAGAAAAAAATGGAACCCCGGCTTCTCCGGCTACGGCTTTGGCAAGCATTGTTTTGCCGGTCCCCGGAGGGCCGACGAGCAGTACGCCTCGCGGAAGCCTTCCGCCCAGAGCAGTAAATTTTCTTGGATTTTTCAGGAATTCGACGATTTCAACCAGCTCTTCTTTAGCTTCATCAACGCCTTTTACATCAGCGAATGTTACTTTCTGATTCGTCGGTGATACGAGCTTGGCCTTGGATTTGCCGAATTGCATAACTTTTCCATTGCCTTGAGTCGTCATTTTCATCATGAAAACAAGAAATAAAACCAGAATGATGATCGGCAGAAGATTGACCAAGGTTGACAGCCAGCCATCGCCTTCGTGAATAACTTCTATCACCGCCTTCGGATTCTTCGCCTTAATCTGGTTAATTAACGGCTGGGCATCTTCCATTGTAGCGAACGGGAGAGCTTTAATTTTGAAAGCGGTTTTTTCATTTACGGGTTTATTCAGCAACCCCTCAATTTCTCCGCTATTTTTGATTTTTATACTGCCTATGTTTCCATTTTCTATTTCTCTATCAAGTTCACCGTATTGAAAGGTTAATTCCGCCGGGGCAAAGCATCCGGATACTTTGGATGCAAGATTAAAGATTAAGAGTACCACAAAGATCATCCCTGCCATTACCAATAACGACGGAGGTTGGTTCGTACCTGGATTTCTTCCCATATTTCCTTTGATTATAAATGTGCTCGATTTGTCCTTGATTAAAACACAATCGATGGAGAAAGTAAATAGATTGAAATTGACCCGGCAGTCGGTATATAATAAGTAGGTGTTTGAGTACGATAAAAACAAAGCCCTGCTATACATATATTCCGGTGCAGGAGGGGTGGATGCTCAGGATTGGGCCGGAATGCTTTTAAAAATGTACCAGCGCTATGCTAATCGGAAGGGCTGGTCTTTCCACGTTCTTCATCAATCATTTGGAGAGCAGAAGGGGATCAAGAACGCCATTTGCGAAATATCGGGCGACGATCCTTATGGTATATTGAAAGGAGAGGCCGGTGTTCATCGTTTAGTCAGGATATCTCCGTTTTCAGCTAAGAGTCTTCGCCACACCTCGTTTGCCTTGGTGGAGGTTTTGCCGGAAATAATTTCAAAGGAGATCAAGGTGAATCCGAGCGATTTAAAATTTGATACGTTCAGATCGTCTGGTCCGGGAGGCCAGAACGTCAATAAGCTTGAGACCGCAGTCAGGGTTACCCATATTCCGACCGGTATCGCCGTGGCGGTGCAGTCGGAGCGTTCCCAGGCTCAAAATAAAGAGAAGGCGATTCATATACTTTATTCCCGCTTAGCTCAGAAAATGGAAGAAGCCAAGATTAAAGAGCTGTCGGAATTAAAATCTGAGAATCGCCCCGGCTCAATTGAATGGGGGAGTCAGATTAGGTCTTATGTCCTTAACCCTTATCAGATGGTCAAGGATCATAGGACCGGAGTGAAGTCATCCCAGCCCGATAAGGTTTTGGACGGAGATTTGGATAAATTTATTGCCGTTGCAGACGGCAAGTAAAAAGTTCGTAAAGTTCATAATGTTTGTAAGGTCAGAGCTTTATAAACTTTAAAACTTTATAAACTTAATAAACTGACTTGATTCAATTTAAAGAAGTTTTCACAATTTATGACAACGATTTCATGGCTTTGGACGGAGTCAATTTGCAGATTAAAGACGGCGAGTTCGTTTCGATAGTAGGACCGTCGGGAGCGGGCAAATCTACTCTTTTGAGATTACTGACGCGGGAGATAACGCCCAGTCGGGGAGAGGTAATGGTGGACGGAGTCGATTTATCGCAGATTTCCGGGAATGAAGTACCCTTTCTGCGCAGGAAAATAGGAACCATTTTTCAGGACTTTAAGCTATTAACCAGCAAGAATGCATTTGAGAACGTCGCCTTTGCTTTAGAGGTTTGCGGAGCTCCGGTTGAGGAGATCGAGGAGACCGTTCCCAAGGTCTTGTCGGTTGTCGGCCTCAACGATAAGACCAAGAGTTTTCCGCATCAGATGTCCGGAGGAGAGCGTCAGAGATTGGCAATTGCCCGAGCCCTGATCCATCGGCCCAAGATCATATTGGCTGACGAGCCGACTGGGAATTTAGACTTGGTAAATAGCTATGATGTGGTAAAATTACTGATGAAAATCAACGAGATCGGAACGACGGTCATTCTTGCCACTCATAATCGCGAGATAGTAAATCATGTCGGTAAAAGAGTTATCAGTATGGAGAGGGGAAAGGTAGTAAGAGACCAGATAGAGCAGGGCAAGTACATCATCTAAAATTCAGCAGCGAATCTTAGATGCAATTTCTAATTTTCAATTACTAATTTCTAAACATCATGAAGGCCGGATTAAAACGAATTTGGAAAACTGGCTGGACCAATTTTAAACGGAACAGCTATCTGACCCTCGGAACCACCGGGGTAATGGTTCTTGTGCTTGTTCTTTTTTCTGCGCTGATGGGGGTGAATTTTGTCTCTTCTAAGATCGTTGATATTCTTCAGGAAAAAGTAGATGTTACGGCTTATTTTAAGGCCGATGCATCGGAAGAAGAGATTTTAAGCGTTCGGGGTGAGTTGGAAAATCTAAACGAAGTACGGGGGGTCAGCTATATTTCTAAGGATCAGGCGCTTGAGGAATTTAAAGCCAAGCATGCCGGGGATGCCCTTATTCAGGAATCCTTAGGCGAGCTTGATTTCAATCCTCTTCAGCCCGCGCTGAATATTAAGGCCGAGAATTCTTCTCAGTATGCTTCGATCGTCGGTTTTCTTGAGGCGAACAAATTCAGAAGCCTGATCGATAAAATAAATTTTTATGAGAACGAGCAGGTTATATCAAGAATTGAAAGTATTTCCGGAGGCCTGCAGAATTGGGGACTCATTGTTACCGTTGCCTTGGCTCTTGTCGCTGTTTTGGTAACTTTCAATACTATCCGCCTGACCATCTATAATCAGCGCCAAGAGATAGAGATTATGAAGTTAGTCGGAGGCTCCAACTGGCACATTAAAGCCCCATTTCTTGTGGAAGGAGCCTTGTACGGCGTCTTTGCCGCCTTAATCACGACCGCACTCTTTTATCCCTCGATTTATCTCGTCTCTCCCAAGGTCGGTCAGTTAATGCCTGGCGTGGCCCTTTTCAGTTATTTTGTCTCAAATATTTTTCAGTATGTAGCCCTGATATTTACAGCCGGAATTATTCTAGGTGCAACCTCAAGTTTCGTGGCGATCAAGAGATTTTTGAAGATTTGAAAAAGCGCTCTTTATGTGGCAAAATAAAACAGACTTGATGGTCTGTTTTATTTTGCGGGATCGTCCTACGGCTACAGTTAGCCTCAGGATGACCCCGCAAACAGTGATTGTTTATTTCTTTGCGGGGTCATCTAACGGTAGGATACATGACTCTGAATCATGGAATCTAGGTTCGAATCCTAGCCCCGCAGCAGTCCTGTGATAGGTTCTTGCGACCACGACGGGTCGCGCCATCACATGATACTTTTCCCGCCACGTCATACCGGCTGAGCGCCGTATTCAAGACATAAAAACCACCGAAAGGTGGTTTTTATGTTGGCTCTATCTTTTATCGTCTTACTGAGCCATCAAAACTTAGTACTTTGTTTTGCATTACTAATTTGCTTTTTAGACATGACAGCAACTCCCGTTTTTCAAAATTAGTACCTTCCCTTAAAACATATTTGGCGTAATTCCTTATCTCAATATCCGCAACTTTGATTTTATCTTTTATGCCCAATACTCCCGATTGGAATTTCTTGTATCTCTCAACCTCGGATTTAAGATGTTCTTTCATCCCGATTTCGTCTAGGTCCAGGCTATCGAGCATGGCCTCTAATTGTTTAACCAGATCTTCTTCCCGGATGTACCCGCACTTGCATTGCTTGTCATAAAATTTACAGCAGCCGTAATATACGTACCGGTGAACATTGCCGTTTTGTTGTCTTTTGAATTTCTCATCAGCCGATATGCCCGATCCGCATAGTCCGCATTTCATCAATTTAGTGAAGGCAAATTCCTTGTTCTCTACTCTAATCGGTGATCTTTCGAGCTTTTCTCTGGCCATATCAAACAGCTCCTTCGAAATTATCGGTTCATGTTTACCCTTAAACCATTTTCCACTATTTCTTGGGTATTCATACATTCCGTAATAAAATGTATTTTTCAGTATCATGAATATATTACTTAGGGTAAGATGCTTGCCTGATTTTACCCTGAAGTTTATATCATTTTTTAGCCAATAGAACAGCTTTCTGCCGCTATAGTCTTCATAGACGACTTTTTCAAACATTTTCTTAATAATCGGAGCTCTTTGCGAGTCTATATAGACGACACCTTTTTCATCTACATTCTTTGAGTTTATATAACCGGTCGGAGCTACTGATGGCCATAGTCCTAATTCACATTTTGTTTTAAGTCCTCGTTGGACATTGACGCTCTTATTGTCATTCTCTAGTTTCCCCTGGGCACCCAAGATCATCAGAAGAAATTTCTCGCTTGGATTATTGGTAAATCTTTGACCATAAGTTCTGATCTCAACTAATCTTTTCTGATCCAGAAGATCCACGACCGCGCCTAAGTCACCGGCATTTCGACTCAAGCGGTCCGGATGCCAGGCCATGATCCCATTGAATCTGCCGGCCCTAACTTCTGTCAGGAGCTTGTTAAAAACTGGACGTTGGCCACAGTCCTTTGCCGAATGTGATTCTCTGTATATGTCAGCGACATAGAGACTATCTCTTTGGGCTATCGCTAGCATCTCCTTGATCTGCGAATCGATGGAGAGAGCCTGTTTCTCCTCTGATTCGCTTGATTTACGGGCATAGAGGCAGTAACGCATAGAAGCCTCTAAAGATGCCCCAGAAACCCCCGAATCTCCTTGTTTTTGTATGTTTTCCATACACAAGGGATGACGCAACTCGCCCATGAAGTCCAGACCCTGACTTAAGTCCTGAAAAAGTGTAAAATGGAGATATGAAAAAAAATCTATCCCGATTCTATGTTGCCATTATTTTCATAATTTTTATTTATGCAGCACGGTTAGTTGTTCCGTGGGCTTTAGCTGCAATATCAACACCTGATTTATGGGTAAAGTATGCTGGCATGACCGGAGGATTCTATATTGGTGATACAATAAGTTTTGACGGCATCGTGGAAAATAAAAATACAGGCGGACAATCGCCGTCTTTTTTTGCACGTTTGCGGATTGATAACGGATTCGATGGTTCTTGGGATCAGACATTCCCCATTAAGGAGATAAAATCACTGGCGCCAGGTGAAAGAGTGGCAATTTCGTGGCCTGACGCCTGGTCTGCTACCACTGGTCTTCACATCATCGAACTCTGTGTTGACTTTGAAAACATGATTGTCGAAAGCAACGAAAGTAATAATTGCCTTAAGGCAACAAGAATTATTACGGCCGATAACGGACCCCACCCCAAGGGGCAACCTGGCTTGATAGACATTACTTTTATTGGCGACAGATATAGCGATATTAATACCTTTCATCAGGATATCGAAATTGCCAAAAGTTATCTCTTGTCTCGCCAGCCGTTTAATGAATTTTCATCAAAAATAGCATTTCACTACGTTGATCATCTTGGTGATTTTGGCTGTCAGCCCAAATCATCCGGTGGAGAAACTGGCGCCAATTGTTATACTCCATTGGTTGAAACGGCGGTTAATCAAGCCGGTGTGCCATTCGACAAAATTGTAGTCATAGCAAATGGGTTTGGATGGGCTTGTAGCAATGGCACCATTGCTGTTTATTCCAATTATCAGATTAATAGCGGAGAAAAAGTTTTCGTTCATGAATTAGCTCATGCTTTTGGATTAGCCGATGAATATGTAAGCCAAAGCCAAGATGGGCCGGTTGAAAACGTCTGTTACAATAATTGTTGCATGAGTTCTGCTTGTACGGATTGGCAGGGAGTAGCTGGAGCTGCCTGCATTCAAGGATGTACCTATCCCAACTGGTATCGTTCATCGGAACAGAGCACTATGACTAGTTCTTCTGTTGAGTATTTTAACGCTGTTTCGATAAATTTTCTTAGAAAAAATTTGCAAACATACGCTGAAACTATCCCCTCAGTTGTTACAATTTCTCGCGTCAAAAACGGTGATGTTGTGGGAAACGACATGGTAACTCTCGGAGTTGAAATTCAAACCTTCGCAGTCGTCAAAAGAGTTGAATTTTATATTGACGGAAAGATTTTTAAACTATTATCCGTTAATCCGAGGGCTGGAAATATATCTTTTGATGAAAATTGGAACCCAATGGTACTTAGCCCAGGCTCTACCCATTCAATAATGGCTAAAGTATATGATAGTAGTGATAATATTGGTGTATCAACGCCGGTTATTGTCAAAATATCTAACATCGTTGGTCAAAACACAACTCCTTCTCCATCTATATCTTATTTACCGTCTCCGTTCCCGTCTGTTATATCATCCCCGATTCTTCCATTACCGCTACCATCACCCTCGCCGACAATCTTTTTTATTACTCCAACCATTACTCCCACGGCAACTCCGATTATTAAAACTAATACTCAAGCGGTAATTAAAATAAACAACGGGGATTTAATCAGAGTGATTGGGCAATCAAAGGTATATGTAGTTAATGGACGATATGTTCGTTGGATTCAGTCGCCGGAAATTATGAATATGTACGGACATTTTCAATGGGAAAATATAAAAGAAATAAGCCTAACCCAGCTTGCTCAATATGCGGTCAGTAGTCTTGTAATTAAAAAAGGCGATTTTAGAGTTTGGGAAGTGGACGATTCTCATTCGAAACGTCATTTAAGCCTGACACCAAGTGAATTTGAGTCGCGGGGCTATAAATGGGACTCTATTTTTATAGTAAATGACAAAGAATTTAACTGGTTTAAGCAGTAACTTGTTGGCTGTAATTTCTCTTGTAGCGGCGAATACATTGCCCTTATTTTGGTTATCGCAATATAATTTTTTTTCATTGCTATTTTTGTATTGGCTTGAAAGCGGGATCGTCGGTTTTTATAATATTCTCAAATTGAGAAAGATTACAGGATCCTTTTCTTCTCGCCCGGTTATTAATTTTATAAAAATGTGGATTCTCGCTCTCATCATATATATCGCGACCATTATTATGATTGTAAATGCCATGGCAAACGATATTGGGCCAATAGCGGGCAGATTAATTTTGATGACAGTTCCAGCTTTGTTAATCAGCCACGGCATATCCTACTTCTATAATTTTATTGGCAAAAAAGAATTTCTTTTGACAACGACCAAACAACAATTCAAGGCGCCGTTGCAAAGACTACTGGTTCTGCACTTTTCTATTGTTGTCGGTGGTTTGCTTTTACTTAATTATGGGTTAGTTCAAGGTGCTTTGATTGTTTTTGTCGTTATAAAAACATTTATTGATTTAGGGACGCATTTAAACGAACACTCTAAAATACGGGGAGCATTCTAAAAGCAGGGCATAGCATCCTTCCTACCATCGCCTAAATGTTGACAACTATCCTCGTTGCTTATGCTGTCAGGTGGTATAATAATGATTATGATAAACAAAATTAAAGCGAATGGACACGTTGTGTTAATGGTTATGGCTCCGGTTGCGCTCTTGGGGTTTCTTTTTGCCCAGAACGGCGAATCTCAAAAATCTCCGCCACCGAATACAGCTTCAGTTGTAGTTTCAGATATTATCACCCAACCACGTTTGGGCTGGGCAGTTATTTATTGGACAACAAATGTTGTGGCAACTGCTAGAGTGGATTATGGGGCAACTGAGTCTTACGGCCTAGTCTCCGGAGAATCATGGGGATCGGTTAAACATCGCGCCTATCTTACGGGAATCGGTGAGGGAACGTATCATTTTCGCATTACTGCCACTGATCCGAAAACTGGTAAATCGACTGTAAGTCCAGACCAGACAGTGACGGTTTACCCAATTGTTGGAGTTGGATATCCAGTTCTTACCGGATGTAGAAATAATCTTCGTGTTCCAGAAGATTATCAGCACATTCAGGCCGCTCTCGATGCTTCCTGTCATGGTAGTACAGTTTATGTGGGACCCGGAGAATATCGTGAGGAAATTTCTACTGGAGGCGGAGTAAGTCTTATTGGCGCGGGAACGTCAAAGACGACTATCCGCGGCCCAGGCGTGGGTCTTGATGGATGGGGATCGGTAATTGAGCTCTCTTCCTTAGTTGTAGACTCAGATCGAGACGGCAAATATGAGCATCACATCCCCACTCTTAGCGGTTTTACAATTACTTCCGATTATGTTCAAAAAACAGGAATCATTGACAATGCTTATTCTGCAAGCGGATCTACGGGCGTAATGGTTAACTCGACTCCATGGTATCAACTGTCAACGATCAAAAACAATGTTTTCAAAAACCTTGATATGGGTGTAATGCTTGTTCAGTACAATCAACCGGCGGCGATTGTAAATAACACATTTATTGGCGGTAAAGACCAAGATTTTGGCATACTTATAAATCCTGGCGGTGGCACACCATATTATGACTACCCATCAACCCTTGTTGAGAACAATGCCTTTGTCGAGTACGAGAAAGCCGGTGTTTGGGTAATATGTCCTGGTGTTTGCGATTTGCTACAGCCGACAGATTTTACTATTCAATATAATAATACCTGGCGTAATACGAGAGATTATCTTTTCACTGAAAGTACTACTGCATATCGTCCTTGGCAAACATTATACGCACCGGTGTTTTGGCAAAATTATTTCGGAACAAAACTTCCAACAGGAAAAACTCAATACGACCCAACCGGCAAAAATGGTAATATTTCGGCCGATCCTCTGTTCGTGAATTCCAGAGCGGGAGATTATCATGAACGAACCGGTTCGCCGCACGTTGACGCCGGGAATCCTAAGTCTAATTTTTCTCTTGAACCCCAACCAAACGGCGGACGGGTTAATATGGGCGTGTATGGGAATACATCAGAGGCGACGCTTAGCAGGTAGTAAATGTTAAAATGAATAAACAGATGATATGGATAACGAACAAAGTTTAAGCTCTAGTGCCAATAAAATAAATATTCTGTTTGTGGTCATGATTGTTTTTGCCGTTGGAGGCATAGCAGTTGCTGGTTATTTTTATGTACAAAACTCCAAGCTGGGAGTCGAAGCGTCGCAATTAAAAAATGAGGTACTACAGCTAAAAGAAGAAATTTCTCAATTGGAAGATGAAAAAACCGAAGCGGAAACCGCATTGGCGATTCTAAAAGCTACTGATCTTGCTAAAGAAGCGGAATTGTTACGGCTCAAGCTGGCCAATATAGAAAAAGAACTAAATTCGTCCAACCAAATGGTGTCAGAACTTTCGACAAATATGAGCAAGATCAGACCCTATACCGATGCTACTACCACAATTGAACGATTCTTCAACGCTCCATTTACTCAGAAAGGTTTGGCGGATATTGATACAAAGATCAGCGTACTTCAGGACATGGAGGTATCAAACCGATGGATGAATGCCAGAGGAACTGTCGATTTTGCAAATAACGGATGGGGGCCCCACGATTTCTTCCAAGTCGTATTTTTGCTTAATTCAAGAATTAAAAGCCTTCTTCCATAAAAACAAACATCAAATATGAAAAAATATCTTATTTTTATTTTTGCTCTGGTCGTATTATTTAGTTCAAAATCTTCTTTAGCTACCAAACCCTCCGACTTCGGCCTCAAGGAAGGCGACCTCATCAGCGCCATCTTTTCAGATGACCCGGATGTATATATCATCAATGAGCAAGGTTACAAGAGATTATTCTTAAATCCAGAGATATTTAAGTTCTATACTCATCTTGGCGGTTTTGCCAACATAAAACTGGTGACTCCTGAAATACGGGATTCTTTCCCCACTTCCGGTTTTTTCAGAAACTGCGAAGATAACGATCAAAAAGTATTCGGGACAAGCGTGGAAGGCGAGGATGCTGGCCGGCTTCATTGGATAAATAAATCCGGCGACCAAGCCGTTCAGGAAGACCCCGATTTCTTTAAAAAAGTATTCTGCATTAACCGGAAAGAATTTAACTGGTATCCGAGGGGAAATGAGTTCAAAGAGTTAAGAGAAGTTCCTCAATATCATCGAACAGAAGAAGCTGAAAACTATGTTATCTGCCATCACCCAATCGATGACCCCAAAAACTCTCAAACAATCAGAGTCGCCCCTGAATCTCTGGATGCTCATTTCCAGCATGGAGATACTAAAGGAGCTTGTCCGACTTATTCTCTGCCAATTCCCCAAGAAGTACCGGCTACAACGCCTACTCCATCGCCATACGTCGAACTTTGTTATAACTGCCCAAGTCCCGTAACATTATCACCATCAAATGTATGCAGAACCTTTAGCTATTACGGCGAAGATTTATATATCCAAGATGCTTTTCTAAATTTGCTTAGAGATAAGGGAGTAAAGATAACCGGCGCTACCTCCGGATTGGCCTGGTCAACAAGACTTTCCGGAACTCTGGGCGATACAAAAGAGGTGGTTGGCTTTATTTCGCCCGATCGTTCTGAAGCTGATCTGGGCATAAGCGATAACGAAACTCTGATAATCGAGTTGACTAATGAATTTGCTCAAGCCGTAGAGATCGGCCTTACTGTCATGCCATCGGCTACCTCCAATAATGTTCCTGCAACAGTCTCGATAACAGCTTTCGATCAAACCGGGAGAATTGTTGTTGGCATAAGCCCGACTTTTACCGGCGTAACCGATAACAAGCTGACCCCGGCCACCTATGTCTTAAAATCGTCCACATCGGAAATATCAAAAGTAATTATCCAAACTTCGCAATACCCAAGCGGCGGAGTATGGTTGCAGTCTGTAGGAGCTACAAATGCCTGTACAACCATTTCAACGCCACTTCCTTCATATACTCCTACCCCAACCCCAACCTATTCACCAACTCCGACACCGACCTCAAGCGCTACTTATGTCTATGATCTTGCTGTTGTAGATGTAATTCCTAATCCAGCAATCCCGGAGGCCAATAAGGACTTTACTGTCGATGTCGTCTTTAAAAATGTCGGTCAAAAGCCGATTACAAACCCGACCGCGGGATTAAATATCTATGACCCTAACGGTAAAATTATCTACAGTCCTGCCGCTGGTTATATAGGCATTGTAAATCCCGGCGCGACAATAGTGGTTAAATTTTACAGCGACATGTTCTTGCCAAGATCGACGGAAACAACTCTTAACTATCCGGCCGGAATTTATAAAATGGTCGGTAATATTAACTATTTAGGGACGGTTGATGGCATTAACTATTCGAAAGATCCATATCCTACTAATGATACATATACAAAAACACTGGAAATTAAATCTACTTTGACTTCAACGCCAACACCCACTCCGACTCCTACCCCAACTCTGACAGTTCAATCTCCCGTAATTGTTATCTCACCGAATGGTGGAGAGTGTATGGCCGGCATTATGCCAATTAATTGGGCATCTCCGCTTGGCACCGAAGTGAAGTGGTGGGATTTAAGATATTCCGTAGATAATGGATCATCATATTGGTATGTGATGTGGCTCCATAGCTACAGTGCAAGGTCATACAACTGGGCTACGTACGATGTAATTAAAAAAAGCGATATCAATAGTTCCCAGGCGCTTATTAAAGTTCGGGCATGCGGAGGTACTTTTCCTACCTGCACCGATCTGGGTACAGATATTTCGGATAACATTTTTTCAATCAACACGACTTGTCCGGGTGGTGTGGCTCCTGTTGCCCCAACCAATCTTACGGCCACTCCCAAAACTTACAGCAATGGTACGCTCGCGATTACGCTTAGTTGGACGGATAATTCTAGCAATGAACTAGGTTTCGCTGCTTACAAGAGAATAAAAGGCGCAAGCCAATGGGATGTCCCTTCTATATCAACAGGAACTGGCATGGAGTATCAAGGGCTTCAAGCGGGAACAACTTATGAGAATACCTTAAAAGACGGAGGTGTGTTGTTTACAACAACAGTGCAGGTTAGAGGGGGAAAAGTATGAAACGCGGACAAGGACAAGTCATTATTATTCTATTGTTAGTGGTTGTGATTGCTTTGGGGGTTGGTTTGACAGTTGTTGGAAGAAGTATCACAGAGATATCCACCTCTACTAAGACAGAAGATTCTACCCGGGCTTTCTCTGCTGCCGAAGCCGGTATAGAGAGGGCTTTGTCTGAAAGTTATAATGCAGGTGGTGCAGGTGTTGGAGGCGTGGGGAATATTCCTTTAAATAGTACTGATTTAACCAATCAATCCCAATTTAAGGCAGATTGGAACCCACAACTTCCTGAGCCAAGAGTTGCCCTGGAGTATCCCCCATTTGGCAAGGAATCGTTTGCCCAGTTTTGGTTGGCTGATCCTAATAGTCCACCGGGAGAGATTCCGGCCCAATCTTATAATCAATC
>Ga0075961_105_pt1 | contig 23950 bp, 22 predicted proteins | sample RifGroA2_FD_67956 | JGI IMG/M metagenome (GOLD analysis project Ga0075961, IMG submission 67956) | Parcubacteria (Yanofskybacteria) bacterium GW2011_GWA2_44_9 | reverse complement strand
TTTGACATAACTTGTTGGTCTCTTGAACATAGCGCGGAGGTGTGGCTGAGCGGTCTAAAGCGGCACGGTGCTAACGTGTTGTCCGGGTTAAACTGGACCGCAGGTTCGAATCCTGCCACCTCCGCATTGTGTTTTTGCGGTTTCTCGGGAATGGTTAGAAGTTCTGTTGCAAGGCGGCTAATTTATGTTAGGATAATCTCGCTCAGATTTTTGACAGGGAGAGATTTAATGGCTAATCAAAGAGTTTGGACCAAGGAAGAAATCCTAAAAATGTGGCCCCAGGCCAAAGGAGAACTTCAGGGATTCCAAAGACATCTTGAAAGAAATGCCGGAATCACGGCATCACAGTTGGGCATGGCTCTGCAGTTAGCCGACGAAGAATTTAGCAGACTGAAAGGCTCACCAAACCCTTATCAAGACCTTATAGATAAGGTTTGCTCTGCATTAAAAGAAGATTTTGTTAGATTTATTACCACAGGAGAAGGAACTAATGTATACCTATCTCATGTTGACCATTGTCCTAAGTGCCAAAGGTCTATAGAAGAAGTAATTAAACGACAAGCAACTGCGTTTGAAAATCTTGCCCGCTCTTTAAGAGATAAGAGTTCCAGGAAATAATTCTATGCCGGCCGATAAGCCGGTTTTTGTTATCTTGCTTGGTTAGGTTAAAAGTTTTTTACGATTCTTTCCCAGGGAAGATCGGGTTTTCCGAAATGGCCGTAAATGGCCGTTTTTTGGTAGATAGGTTTCTGCAAGCCGAGAAGATCTATAATTCCTTTCGGTGAAAAATTGAATGATTTTATAATTTTCTGGCGTATAGAAAAATCATCCCCGGTACCGAATGTCTCCGCCTCTATCATCAAAGGCTCCCGTTTTCCTATGGCGTAAGCAATACTTACGAGGCATTGCCCCGCGTATTTATTGGCTACTATATTCTTGGCGACGAAGCGAGCCATATAAGCGGCCGAACGGTCTACCTTGGACGGGTCTTTACCGGAGAAGCATCCTCCGCCGTGGGGGATAAGTCCGCCATATGTATCAACCATAATTTTTCGGCCGGTAAGCCCGGTATCTGCCTGAAATCCGCCCAATGTAAATATTCCTGTCGGATTTATTAAAATTCTATAATCCCCTCCTCCAAGCGACGGTCTTATTAAATTCTCGGTGACAAGATTTCGTATCTGAGAAAGATTCATTTCCGGTTTGTGCTGACAGGAAATCAGCACATCGGTAATATCCGAATCTTTCATCGTAACCTGGGTTTTTCCGTCAGGACCCAGCCAGCTGAACAAGGAGTTATTTCTTCGTAAATTTTCAAGTCCTTGAGCTAAGCGATGCGCGTAAACTACTGTTCTTGGAAGAAATTCCGGAGTTTCGTTGGTGGCGTAGCCGTACATGATGATAGGAACCTTAGTTTTACTTGTTACCTCCCCGCCCACGACCACTAATCCGTGAGAGCCGAAAGCCTCCACCGCCACCCGGCTTAAGGGATCCTTTTTTAAATACGAATCGAGTATCGCATCCGATATTTGATCACATATCTTATCAGGATGTCCGGAAGTCACGCTTTCCGCGGTTTTTAATTTTGACATAAAAAAACCTCCTTTTGGGGAAGTACGGCGTATCTGGTGATCCGGCATATCTCTCCCAATGGTTGGGCTATAGAGCACCTTGCCCATGGGCAGGTTGCTAGACAGATAATGAGGATATAGATCTCCTATTCTGCGATTAGCAGAACTCTCTGTCTTCTTGATATGTTTAATTGTTATAACCTCAGTATAGCAATTGTTCATTCGGGGTCAAACGGCCTGGGTGGATTACTCCTGGAGTCGAGGAAACCCGATCGTATAGTTGACGCCCGAAACAGTCATAAAATATTTTAAATCAAAAATGTCAATGTTGATAGTCAGTGTATAATTAGTGGGTAATTTGACCGAATTTTTATAGTAACCCTCAGTATTGGCCCAGTTTTTAAAATTTGACTTTTCTGTAATTTTGATCTATGATTCACCGCTTTGACATGATATATTTTCTTTAGCAGGTAGAATCATTACCTTAACATCATCATAGAGTTCATTTCAAAATTCTTTTTAGCATATAGAATTTTGAAATGAACTCCGGGCAGCTGAAACGAAAGACCCTGATCGACGGTAGCTGTTTAAGTGAGTTTTCCGCCGTTAGCCTTGCGGTTTAGGGCGGAAAGCTTAATACGACTATGGATAATCATGTTGTAGCAAAGCGCTACAGAACGGAATTATCCTCGGTAAAGGATCTTCTTTTTTACTTCCTGCTTATTTGGACTGCGATCCTTCTTGTCTTAAGTTGGCTCGATTTCCTGATACCCAAGCTCGAAGTTTCCGAAGCTTTAGTCACCAGCTACCTGATACTATTAGGAGTCTACATCGTTCACAAGGAAACATCTCGATGGACCGGCGTTAAACTGAACGTCATGCCGGGCGAGTTATTCGTATATGTGTGGTGGATCTCTCTTTTAGCGATGCTTCTCATCGGCTTCTTCATACATAACGAAGTCTCATCCCCTATTCGTCACCTCACCTATGAAGTTTTAGGAGCTTTTCTGTTGAGCGAACTATCAAAGAGCCTCAACGCCTATAAAAAGGGCGGACGGAACCTCAAAGAAGATAATTAGGAGGGGCCTTAAAGCGATTTGAAAACCACGCTGTTTTAAAGTAAAATAAAATGCCAGAGGTGTATTGGTGAGGTGGCCGAGTGGTTTAAGGCAGCACACTTGAAATGTGCCGTACGGGAAACCGTACCGTGAGTTCGAATCTCACCCTCACCGCCGAGGTTTAGCGAATAGTGATTCCCCATTTAAATATAGACATATGGCTCATTTAATAGATTTAAGAAAAAAACCGAAAGAGGCAGTAAAAAAGATTGAAACCGTCAGAAAGATCGGCTATCCTCCTTTGCGTCGCGATAGTAAAAGGCTGAGCCGGCCGGTTATTAGCAGTGAAAGTGGCGTCAGGGTATCTAATAGCGTCTTAAGGGCGGTAGATAATGAGCACAGACTTGCCAGGCCCGTTATTTCTTGGGAGGCCCCATCGTTTTACTATAATCCGCAGAAAAAATACTTATCAATGATCATCATGGGTTTGGTAGCTGCCGGAGGCGGACTGTGGATCTTTCAGAAAGACAGCTTATCGGCTATTTTTCTGATGATGACATCTTTGATGTTTATTCTTTACGCCAACAAAAAGCCGACCGTATCTCAGATTATCGTTAATGATACCGGAGTATCCGTTGCTGATACGCACTATCCTTACAGGGATCTGAAATCGTTTTGGATTGATTACAATCCCGGGGGTAACAAGGAGTTGAGCCTTGAGTCAAAGAAGTGGTATCTCCCCTACGTAAAGGTGTCTATCGCCCAAAAGGATCCTATTGAAATCAGATCCCTGATGTTAAGTTTTATTCCAGAAAAGCAGCATGAAGCCTCAATAGCCGATTTAATTGCCAGGAAAATCGGCCTTTAATTAACCTCCGCTTTTTGTTAGGCATTTATCCCCTCGTCGTTCAACGGATAGAACAGAAGATTGTTCCCGATTTGTCCAAGAGCGAAACGATTGGACACAAATCGCAATCCCGCATAAAATTCAACTAAATCAATGTCCCCGTAGCTCAGCTGGATAGAGCGTCAGATTGCGGATCTGAAGGCCGGGTGTTCGAATCACCCCGGGGACACCAATTTTTGTGCGGGGCGGATCTTCAAATCGTGGTTCGATTTCACGCGAGGGGACCGTTTGTTCGAGGGTTCGTAAATAGACGAGCCGTTTCCTCCTTGGGCCGGTTGATGGTATAATATAGGCCAAATGGACCCCTCTCTTTCGATAGAAAAATTGAAGAACGTCGGGCCGAGGAATCTTTCCCGGCTTTATAACTTGGGGATCAAAACCTTAAAGGATCTTTTATGGCATTTCCCCGTCAGATACGAAGATTATACCCAGACCCTCTCAATCTCGAATATTGAGCCGGGAAAGAAAGTTAATGTTCAGGGCCAGATTGTCCAAATCAACAGCCGAAGAATATTTCCTCGACGGATGTCGGTGACGAATGCAATTGTTCAGGATTCGACCGGCGCCGTAAAAGTTGTCTGGTTTAACCAACCATACATTGAGGAAACCCTACCGGAAGGAACTTTCGTGAGCCTTGCCGGCAAGGTCAACTTAGATAAACACGGTCTTTACCTATCCAGTCCGGCCTATGAAAAAATAGTGAATAATGAATCTGGAGCGATGAAGCAAGAAAGCGGAATTAAAGATTCACAACCCACAATTCACAATTCAAGCCTCAAGCATACCAGCGGACTCGTTCCGGTTTACCCCGAGACCGAGGGGGTTACTTCTAAATACTTACGATTTTTGATTAAGCCCCTTCTGAAGACTATAAAGCTCAACGATCCTTTGCCCCCCGCCATTCTTCAAAAGTATAACCTGCCTCAAATTGATGAGGCCATGAAGACTATCCATTATCCTCTCGATCCGGGCCAGGCGGATTTAGCCAAAGAAAGGTTTGCCTTCGAGGATCTCCTTCTGTTTCAGCTCAAAGCCCTTCTTGAGAGGCGCAAACTAAATCAGCTAAAATCAATATCCATTAAATTCGATCAGGAGTTTATAAAAGATTTTATTTCTAAACTGCCGTTTGAGCTTACCAAAGATCAGAAAATAGCTACCCTCGAAATATTGAAAGATATCGAAAAGAGTTATCCGATGAATCGGTTGCTCGAAGGAGATGTGGGAAGCGGAAAGACCGTGGTGGCATTGATTGCGGCTATGCAAATAGCCAAAGCAGGATTCCAGACTGTTTTCATGGTGCCGACCGAAGTCTTAGCCAACCAGCATTTTAAAACGGTCAGCTCTCTGGCCGGTCAGGACTTGTTAAGGGTCGGATTGCTTACTTCATCGGCATGCAAGTTGAACGGGTCGGATTTCAAGCGCTCGGAATTAAAAAAGGAAATAGCGGACGGAGGAGTCGACCTGATAATCGGCACTCACGCAGTTATTCAGAAGGATGTTTCTTTCAAAAATTTAGCCATGGTTGTGATTGACGAGCAGCATCGGTTCGGAATTCAGCAACGAGCAGCACTGGTAAAAAATTCCAACCCCCAAATCTTAAATGACAAACAAGCGCCAAATTCCCAAATTGGAAATTCTCAGCAGATAGTTCCTCATCTGCTGAGCATGACCGCCACCCCTATCCCCCGCACATTAGCCCTGACCATATATGGCGACCTAGACATCTCTCTGATAAAAGAAAAACCAAAAAACAGGCAGAAAATTATTACAAAAATAGTTTCTCCGTCCAAAGTTAAGGAAGCTTATCGGTTCGTAAGAGACGAAGTTGCAAAGGGGCGCCAGGCCTTTGTGGTATGTCCCCGGATAGAAGTGAGCGATCCCAGGAAGGAGATTAAGGTTTCCGGCGAGAGGTCAAAAATGAATATACTCTGGGCCGATGTAAAAGCCGTTGAGGAAGAGTACCAAAAATTATCAGGATCAGTCTTTCCGGAGCTTCAGGTGGCGATGCTCCATGGCAAGTTAAAATCCAAAGAGAAAGATGAAATTATGAAGAAGTTCAAAGATGGAGATTTTGATATCCTTGTTTCCACCTCGGTGATCGAGGTCGGAGTAGATGTTCCTAATGCAAGTATTATGATGATCGAGAGCGCAGAAAGATTCGGACTTGCCCAGCTGCATCAGTTCAGAGGAAGAGTCGGCCGAAGCGAGCATCAGTCATATTGTCTGCTCATTTCCTCTACCAGCGATAAGTCGGTTAATCAAAGGCTTAAGGCCTTGGAGGAATGCGATGACGGATTTGAATTGGCCGAAAAAGATATGTCTATCAGGGGGCCGGGCGAATTTTTTGGAGTTAAGCAATCGGGAATCCCCGATTTAGGCATGGCTTCTCTGGCTAATGTTGATCTTATCAAAAAGGCCCGCCTTGAAGCGCGTCTGCTCCTGAAAGAAAACCCGTCGCTTACTAGCTATCCCCTACTCAAGGATCGTCTGGAGAGTTTTCAGAAGCTGACTCATTTTGAGTAGGGCTTGATCTACCTTCGCGAGATTGGTACATTGGTTGAGCAGAATGCTTCAAGACGGAGCGAGAGAGTGAGAATGAAGGCCGAAGATATGTGTTTACTCTGGGTAGCGGCCGAATTTCCTGAGCTTCTTAAGGACAAGGAAGAATATCGGCGTTGGTCTCGAGTATTTATAGCCAATGCCTCTACTCAGGGCAGAAAGCGGGTAGCTAAAGTTCTTAGGGCCATGAAAATGTTAGTTGGCGGTCGGTCTTTACCGAAAGATTTAAAGAAAGAAGGAAGGGTGGCTAAGAGGCTCCTGAAGTTGGCGGAAGAAAACAGGTATCGAGCTAAAAATCAAAAAACGGCGTAACGGCCGTTTTAATTTGAGGATTTTCTTTTTCTGGAAACATTGATCCCGGCTCCGCTGTGGGCGTAAAGGCTTAGTCGAGATAGTTTGACTCCCGGAAATTCCGATCTGACTATTTTTAGAAAATCGGCAATCGTTATATCGTCATTTTGATCGACTCCGTCCTCGCCGACAAAGCTCAGATTCAGCGTCCCCCATTCCAAACTGTAGACGAACTTTTTTGTTCGGGCCATTACCGCACCTCCGGCCGAAAGCTATTTAATTTAATCAGACTGGGTAGCGCTGTCAACAGGCGTGTCCGGTAGGCTTCAGTGTGGGAACCCATCAGGAAGAGATTTGATAGTTTTTTCTAATCTTGGGCGTTACCCAGAAGCCCAAGTATTTTCCCAGCATAAGGCGGGTCTGGGCTTCTAATCCCGGAAGAGCCCCAAGACCGATGGTAGTGACTGGGAACAGGAGCCATTGGAGAATCATCCATAGGTATTTGAACTTTCCGAATTTCGGAGGACGGGGCGGAAGGAGGATTATCGAAAGAACGGCCGAAGAGACCAATCCCAGCATGGCCAGGGTCATGATGGTTCTGGTGAGCTGGGGAAGATTGAATGAGAGAACGGTTTGGTTGAACGCCGCCCCGCCGACTATTACCGGCAGCCACCCTAAAAGAAAGATTATAACCGCATTGGTAGCCCAAGAATGAAAGCCCTCGATGACCATAAAACCGTAGCGCCATTTTTTGGATAGTGGTATTTTTTTGTTTTTCATAAATCCAAACAAGAAATAAGGCACGTTTTCCACGCCGTAACCCCAGCGGCGCTGCTGCTTGTAAACGTTTTTGAAAGTTTCCCATGTCGTTGAAGCCACATTGGCGTCCATCGAGACCGGGTAATACAGGGGAACGACGCGGTAATCGCCGTCGTATCTTAAAAAGCATTGCCAAAAAATACGCGAATCTTCGGAAACCATGTTTTTTTGCCAGAATCCAACGTCGATAAGGGCCTGAAACGGCATCGAGTGAGAGGAAAAGGTAGTTGCCGTCTCATGCTTCTCTTGCTTGATGGTGTGCCAGAAGGTGGCCGAAAAGGCGACGACTCGGGCGAATGACGGTGCTTCCCATATGTTATTTATATAAAGCGGAACCGGTTGGTAGGATGATCTGAGGGGCTTTTCGGTAGTTAGGTAAGTATATGTCAGAACTCCAAAATACTCAGGGAATATAACCGTATCGACATCGAGATTGGATACTATAATGTTTGCATAGGGAATGGCTTGGCGGTCGATGATTTCTCGTTTAACCCGCTCTGCTCCAAAAGAAGTGTTAGATCCTTTTCCGGGTATTTCATTTTGAAGACTTGCAGGATGCATTACCGACGCCAACCGGAAAAATTTGTCCTTATATTCTACTTCTATGCGCCTTACCGTCTCAGCGGTGGCTTCCCCTCCCCTTTCTTCCCAGCATAATATGACGGCCATTTTTGATTTGGGGTAATTGCTTTTTAAAAGCCCGTCCATCGTGGCCGAGACTATCGGATAGCCCTCCTTGTAAATGGGCAGAAAGATAAAATGATAAATATCTTGCCAGGATTTTACAGACGAGAGCCTATAATCGGTAGTCGGCAGCTTGGTAAGGCGGTCGAGCCAGTCCACTTTTAGGTTTGTGCGCAAACGATTGTAAGAAACTCTCAGGTGGAAAGACAGATAGATTGTTTTGGTAAGCCAATAGACGTCGAATATTATTATAAAAAGAGCCATCAGGACTGGTGCAAAAAAAGAGAGGAGAACGATTAATATTAGTGTCAGCCAAGCTAAAGTCCCCTGCATTGTTTCCAGTAGCCTGTAAAGGAATCTATCCCGAGAGACTGTAAGGTCCGCAGCCCTGCCTATATGGAGGTATTCCTGCATCTTTATTATGAAACCACAAAAATCCAATGAAAAAAAGGCCTATTCGGCCTTTTCTGTAAACTCGAACTCCACATTGTCTTTATTCACGGAAGCCCTAATTTTGCCGGAAAATTTCGGACGTCGATAAAGCTCTCTTGCTAACGGCCGTTTCAGTATCGATTTGATCTTATGGTTCAGCAGTCTTGCTCCAACCTCCGGCCGATGCGCGCTTTTATCAAGTATATGCTGTTTTACGGCCCCATCTATATCGAGGCTGATTCCCTTGTCAAGAAGATTTTGACAGAAAAGTTCGACCTGGTCGTTGACTATTTGGAGAAGGACGGCTTTAGACAGTGGTCTGAAAACAACTACATCATCCAACCTTCCGCGAAATTCCGGAGGAAATGTTTTTTCAAGCTCCTTCTCGGCTATTCCGAGGATTTTGTTTTCCAAATTCTCTAAGCCATCTTCTGTACATTCGGTTCTATCGGAAGAACTGCCCGATCTGGTCTGACCGAATCCGATCGATCGGCCCTTTAGAATATCACCCATAGTTCTCGCACCGACATTAGAAGTGAGAATGATGAAGCTGTTCCTAAGGTCGCTCTCTATCCCGTTAGCCAAGGTTACCTTGCCGTCTTCCATGATTTGAAGAAGCAATCTATGGATAGCCGGATCAGCTTTTTCAATTTCATCAAAAAGGATTATTGCCATCGGGTCTTCGTTTTCAACGTCTTCATCGGCAGGTGTAAGCAGTTTGGGATTAAGCCGGCTCAGCTCCATATCGATATCGGATAGTTGCCATATAACCTGAGATTCTTTGATCCGCAACTCAACCGCCATTCTGCTGAATTCGGATAACTCTATTTCGGTCATTTTGGTCAGGGCCTCTATGTCCCGCATGTCTATATTGGGCTTATGAGGAGGATCTCTTCGGTCCGCATTCATATTGCGGGAAATGTCAAAATAAAATTCCAGAGCGTCTCTTATCAAAAGAAGATCATTATTCAGGGTCATAATTTTTTCCTGATTTTTTTGAAATTCTCTTCTCAGGCCTTTTAGCTCTCTGAGCAACTCCATTTTTAAGCCCAATAACTTCTGAACTCTTGGATCCGGGTTATCAGCTTTCGGATTGACATCTCGTCCGTTCTTAAATATTACCTCGGGAGACAGAAGCGGTTTGTTGTCGAAGCCGATATAGCTTGGCGGAGCGCCAAGGAGAGTCTGAATAGTGTGGGGCTGGCTTAGCGTTTCACATTCTATTTTCGTTAAAGCATCTTCGCTGCCAAAGTAAAACTCTGCCAAAGCGCGAGCTGTCTCCGTCTTCCCGACTCCGCTGGGACCCAAGAACAGTACGACGCCCACCGGTCCTCTTTTTTTAGTCTCTATTTTTCTGTTAAGCACTTCATTGTCTTGGATCAGGTTTGCAACGGTATAGACAGCCTTGGGTTGACCCCGAACTCTCTTAGATAAGTGGTCTTTAAGGCGTTCAATCTCGTTTAGAAAGTCATTACCACCCATAGACACCCCAGTTTATAAAGGAGCTTATTGCAGTATATCCATGAGAAATAAAAAATCAACCCCGTTAGAGGTAGCCTCGCCAAGGTTCTTCGGACTCACGCCCCTGGGCGTGAGCGAGACCTCTAACGGGGCTAACCCCGCTTTCCATTGGAAGTATTCTCATACTTCCAAAAAAAGAACCCGTTTTCGGGTTCATGGGGTCGATTAACCTCCAGAAAGGCGAGGCGCAATCGTTACCGTGGACGGCTGGACCAGTATAGGATTTTCCTTCAGCTCGCCCTCATGGTGGTTGATCAATCTTGAGTTGAGCAGAATAGAATGTCCGGCCAAGTTCAGACCGGGATGGGTCTTTAGAAACTTTTTCAGCAGGTCTGATAGCCGAGCGCCCGGCTCCAAGCTGACCTTCTCGGGCTTGCCGCCTATAGTGACGGTGTGTTCAAGCTCTTTTGTGCTTGGATTTCTATCCTTCGGTTTCTCTGTCTCCATTGATTCTCCTTCTCCCCTCTCGTTTTTATATTATCTCTTTTTTATCCGTTTTTACAAGGGGAAGATCTTCGAAGTTGACGACTACTTCGAGGAATTTATCTCGAAAACTATCGTCCTTTTTGATAAGAATAAGAATTTTAGCCACAGCCGCCGCTACCGCCCAAAGAGCAGGCACTGTTTCTATTGTGGCACAGGCCGGGTTGAGGACTCTTTTATCGGAATACAGCATCTGTGCGTATTGGCTGATTGAACCTTGCTGGCGGGGGTTAAAAGCATAAACATAAGCCGTATTTCCACCCGTACGGGCCTCAATATAGTAAGAAACTGAAGCATCGTTTTTACAGGCTTCAAAGATTTCCCTTCTGGCGGCCATACTGTCCACCATTACGATGACTATTCCTCGCAGACGTAAAATGTCGCTTTGGTTTATTTTCACCGGCTCGGTTTTGATATTTTTTTCAGTCAGCAGGTAGACAATTTTCTTGAGCGAGTCTGCTTTCAAAGATCCGGCATCGGATAATCTGTAGAGCTGGTTATCGGTGTTATGGGATTCTACCTTGTCGTGGTCGAATACCTCGATTTCGCAGCCTATGGCATGAGCTATTTTGCTTATTAGAAGAGCCTGGAAGCTTCCCAAGCTTCCCGCGCCTATCAGGGTGATCTTTTCAGTCATCATCGTCATTTCCGGAAGTTTTAACTGGTTTTACAATCTTTACTTTTTGCTTGATTATTTCCGACATTCTTTCCTCATTATCTTTCAGCAGTCGCTCCAGCATCGACGGTGACAATTTTTCTGTAAACTCAAATTCTCTTATCAGTGTTCTTAAAAGAGGTTCCGGCCTGTAACGCCATAGTTCCATGTAGACTTGGCACCTCTTGTTCACTACCATAGCCAGCCACCAGTCGTAGTCTTGGCCTATAAGCCTCATAGTTGAAAGGTCTTCGTCGCTCAAACCCACCCCGGACCACACATGACTATGCCACCAAAGTCTTGCCTCCTGAATTATATTTTCCTGGCCGGCTAAAACCATTTTTTCCTGCCAGAGAAGATAAGCCGTTTCGTCGAATGTAGTTTTCACGAGGCTACAGGTCTGATCAAATACGATCGGCTCCCCATGGATTACATAGATCGAATCTCTTTTTTCGATTTTGGCTAAGCCCGAGACTTCAACTTCGCACACCATGGCGGCAAGCATAATTTCCACAAAAGTTTTAGGTTCGAATACAATTCTTGCGTTCTTGGAATTTCCCAAGTTCATCATAACCCGCCCCATTGCGGCGTATAGCCGGACTTTGGATTTAATATTCCGGATTCGACAATTTTTTTCGCCACCAATAAAATATCGGCCACTTCGCCGGATAACTGAAGTCTCGCTATTTCTTGTATGGCGTCGCTTAGGGATTTGTTTTCGAAAATCGGCAGTTTAGGATCGGCTCCATCGGCCGAGAGGATCACATGTTTTAAAGTCGAGCTTAGTGATCCAAAATGTAACTCGGGCGGAGATTCCGGCTGAAGTCTCAAGATATAACCGAGAACTTTTTGGAGCGTTTCTCCGGAAGATTGTTCCGAATGAAAATATACCTGCAACTCATTTGGGGTTACTTCTATCCCGAAAACACCAGGACCATCTAAAAGCTCGACTACCCCTAACTGGGCCATGTAGCCGATCTTATCGAGCTTTTGTTCTAAAATTTTTCCGTTTTCCCAAGTTTCTATTGCCGCATGATGCAAAGAAACTCTTTCTTGCTGAAGAAACGCCATGTCGTCTTTGAGCTTGTTTATTTTGGCTTTTAATTCGTTGGATCGACGGGCAAAAAGCTGGGTGCGGTATACGTCGATGAAGTGATTTTTTTCCCTTATTTTTTCTTCCGGACTTGAGTAGGTATCGGTATCTTCTTCTCGATCCCAGTCTGAAGTTTTGCGCTGATTCGGAGTACTGCTTTCTTTGATTAGGAAGGTAATCAGTACATGAACTAAGGCGGCGATATCCAGATCAATCATCAGTTGCTGGATGTCTCTGTTAAGACCATTGGTATTGTCTGTGCCGAAGCAAGTGTTAGCGCCATCTCTTGCATGGATGTGCTCATAGGGTCCGCGGTAGCGTTTTTGCATAAATCTTATACCATTCAAGTCTTTTGATGCGGGGTCGATCATTATTTCGTATTTACCGAGATCATATCTATGAGATTTTACAAGATCATTGTCCGGAACCTGAAATATTCTGCCGGTGCTTATGATTATCTTGGGAAGAGCGGTATCTTCGCCGATTATCCTCACCGTTTCCACGGCCTCCATGGCCAATATCTTTTCAAATTCTGCCTCAAGGTTCGTTTCCGCCAATCTGGCTGTGACATTTTTTATGCGCTCTTCTGCATCGGCAAGCTCCAGAGCCCTTTTATAGTAGTCATATCTCCTTGTCAGGGTTTTAGCCGTCAGTTTTTCAAGTTCTTCGGAGTTCTTGGTTATCCTTTGGGTCATGAAATTAAGAAAGTATTTTCTCATTTCGGACTCGATATCTTTTCTGCCGTCCCCTTTTCTTATTTTTTGGCAATTCAGTTCTCCGAGCCGGCGGTACGAATCTTTCCAATCAATCGCTCCATCCATTCGGCCGGCATAAATTATATGGGGGAGGCTCCAGTACAAAATCCAGTTGAGCATTTTATAGTCTTCCGTATTAGAAACTCCCCCTAATACGCCCGGAAAAACATAAAGATCTCTTTGTAGGATCCAGCCGATCGTATAACCTTCCGGAGAATCGATCGGTATCCCGAAGTTAGCCTTAGCTTCTTCAAGCGAAGGAGATTCAGGAGACAGTTTCTGGCCAAAAAGCGTTTGCGGACGCCGTCTATTCTTCTGCTTAGACTTTTCCAGGTAGCTGTTTACGTGAATGTAGACGGTATTGTCGGCCGGATTTGATGTGCCTGAAAACATGCCGTTGGGCATGTCTATAGATAGTTTAATATTCAGCGCCGCGCCGATACGGTTTAGAAAATGCAGGAATTTTCGAAGACTCAGCGCGTCTTGAGGACTGGCGCAGTTTTCTTCGTTTACCGTAGCATGTTCAAATCCGCGGGAATCAGTCTCTTTCATTCCACATCCTTTTTAAGGAACGGGCTATAGAGCTTATATGATAAAAAAATTGTTTTTGCAACCTCGCCAAGGCTTTGAGGCAGCGATTTTAAAAACAAAAAACTCCGCATTTGCGGAGTTTGAATATGTCTAAGATAGCTTGGGCTTGGCGGTATTGCTTTCCGCCCCGATTATTCCAAGGCTCCTGGCCGCTTTATACCATCTGCCCTCTTTAGGGATAAATCTCAAGCTGTTACAGAATGAAAGGGCGAGTAGGGTCATCTGGTTATGGATTAGCATATCTCTTGGCGGGATATAGTCGTTTAGGGCTTCAAGCAGGTGTTTTCCGGAGAGAGCTTCATTCATTCCGGCCGAGTTTGCAATAGCTCTCCTGATTATATTTTCAATCTGGCCGCCGGTGAAATAAATTTCATCTTCTCCGTCCTTGTCCATATCTAATGCCAACGAGTGAAATTCATCCGGGTCGCATTTACGAATTTCTTGACTAATAAGGTGGCAATGGGACATCCGGGCGAATTCTCTGACTAATTTAAGTTCGACTTCAGAGGTTTTCAGCGGAGAATTTGTCGCATCGGACAGGACGGCATATTTGTACAAAAGAGCTCCGACGATATCGACCCTCTCTTTGGCTGAAGGAGGGAAGAACGGTATCTTATCATCAAATCTTCCGTCTCTGAGCAGGGCCGGATCTATGAGGTCGGGCCTATTAGATGCCGCAATCCACATGACTTTCCCGCGCAAATTGGTATCGGACATGAACATGAATAATCTTCCCTGAAGCCTGTTATTGACCCCGGAGTCCCCCACTGGAGCCTCTGATCTCGTCTGCAGTTCTTGATCAATCTCATCCATAAACACGACCACCGGAGCAAGCACTAAAATCAATTCGAGGGCGAAGTCTAAGTTTCTTTCCGATTGTCCGACCCATTTTTCCCGGATATTCTTCAGGGTTACGAATGGAACTTCGGCTTCATATGCCACTGACTGGGCAAAAACAGTTTTGCCCGTTCCGGGAGCTCCGAGCAGAAGTACTCCGGTAGGTATTGAGGAAAGATTGCCCGCCCGCATGTGTTCCACGACACGAGCGATATAACGCTTATGCTCGTCGAGGCCGCCTATCGCTTTTATTCCGCAGATCGGCCTGATTACCTCAACTAATCCTCCGGATTGTTCTTCGATAAATTTTTTCTTTCTTTCAAACAGAACTCTGTGGGTTATCGGTTCGGATTTGTAAGATGATTCTTTGACCAGGCTCGTGATCGCATTTATGGACATTCCAGCAGAGTGTTGGGCGAAGGCTCGAACGTCTAAATTTCTCGATGTTTCTCGGCCTTTTAAAAGCCACCCATACAGGAGGGCTCTTTTTGTTTGATCCGGAAAGTCTATCTTCACCGGGACTATTCCATGTGTCTCCGATTCCAATTGATTCGCTACCGAAGTCAGGCCCTCGGTCAAAAGAAATAAGATATTCCGGGATAAGCGTATCGACTGATCTTTTGATATAGTCAGCAGGTATACAAGTGCGGATCGGTCGTCGGACGAAGAAGAATGGGCAGAATTCGGCGGTACGATTGTCTCAAGATATTCGAACACTGCTCCGAAGAACGGCTTATGGGATTTATCGGCCAAGAACTTTTTAAATTCTTCCGGTTCCCGATCTTCGCGTATCAGCTCTGACATCTCGGCTTTTTTATCAATAATTTTGGTGACGTCTTTCCAGCCGATTCTTAGCATGTGGGAGAAGAGCTTAAGAGCGTAGCCAAGAGAATGTCTTTTTGCATGAAATTCTTCAACGGCCTCGTTTCCCCCGCCTAATGCCGGCGGAAGTTTCTTTGATTTAACGATGGCCAAAAACTTGAGGAATTTTTCCTCCGATTTTTCACTGGCGAATCGGATACCCTCGCCTATGTTGTAAAAGGCGACGAACTCAGCCTCAGATAGCGGCGAATTATTCAAGATCAGGTCATTAATTGATTCGAGTCGGGTATTGCTCCCTCTCGATACTAAAAAGGCATCAGACACGTTCAGGTGCAGCAAGAACGTATGAGATGCCCCTGATTTGAATTTATTGTCAATTTCCTTGAGCCAGCCTTCCATTAGCGGATCCCTTTTTGATATATGGCGTCGATAATCGGATCGCCGGGGAGAAGCACTTTATCTATCATCCCCGCTTCAAGGGCCTCTTCGGGTGCCATCAGCGTCTCGTTGTCGATGAAAGCCTTAACTAATTTGACCCTCTCTTTCTTATTTTTTAATAGATTCTTATCGTAACCCGCAAGATCCATTCTTTTAACCTGGAGCTCCGGTATTTTAGAATTGTCAGAAATCATTTCATAAATAGTCTGATTAAGCCGCGATTGGTATTTATGGACTTCTTCTATATCGTGTTCTCTTGCTCCGCCGGCGCCTCTTAGTCCGAAGTGGGTATGGGTTAATGTATTTTCAAGCGCATAGCGCCTTCTCGGAGTACCCATCATCAGGATTATTCCTCCCATACTCATGCTCTGGCACAGGTTTACTGTCCAGACCTCGATACCCTTTGCCTTAAGGTGATTCATGGCTTGGATGATTGTGAACCCGGCCTGAATATCGCCTCCCGGACTGTTGATGACGATTTTCACGGGGTCTTTGCTCTCTGTTCCCAAGATCATCAAAGATCCGTAAACTTCTTCGGCTACGCTTGGAAAACTGCTTGGTGAAGAAATCTGCTGACTCGATATGATCTGGCTGAAGATCGGTATTGTTCGAGCTTCGCGAGCCAAGAATACCCAAGGATCAACAAGGGTTACGGGTTTTTCGCTCCAGGGCTTAACAAGCATGACTCGTCTCCTTTCGATAATGTAAAAGATCGGAATACCAAGCATAATTTCATATAATTTATTAAGGGTCAATAGGTGTTTAGGCAATAGTAAGAATGAATTTCGACAGAGAGTCCTCTAAGTTGACGGTTCCCTGCTTAGACCGGGTATCCATCTCCAAAAGTTTGCCATAAATTTTGACTAATTCCTGCGTATCGAATTTGGATATATTTTTCTTTATTTTGTTGGCTACATAGGGGTGTACGCCGGATTTTGATATTAGGCTGTTAAGGGGAACATTTCTGGAGGCGATGTCTTTGACGGTGATTATATTTCTGAACTGGTATACAATCATCGACAAAATGTAGTAGGGGTCTCGCCCGGTCCATAGTTCTTTGTAAAGAAGTCCAAGGGCAAGGACTTTGTCTCTGGCCGCTATGGCATCGATCAGATCAAAGATGTTCATGTCAATCTTGGGAACAATCAGGTTCGTTACGTCTTTTTCCCCGACCTCTTCTTGCTTTGTGTAATTAGCCAATTTTTCCACCTCATTCATCAGTTGCCAGCTGTCGTTACCGGTCAGCTCTATCAGTTTGTTCTTCCCTTCGGGGCTGATATGCTTGCCCCTTGTCTGAAATTCGTTCTCGATCCAGTCATGCAATTTTGAACCGGTCAGCGGTTCGAATGATTTGACCGTATTCTCCTTATTTAAAAGAAGGTCGAATAATTTACTGTTTTTTTCCGATAAATCTTTGCCGGACATGTTTTCTGAAATTAACAAAACTATATCCTTAGAATCGGCGATTTCATGTTTTCTCAAGATTCCTAATAATTCGGCCGACAGGTTTTTATTGGCAAAAAACCCTGATCCGGTTATAAGTTTCAGCTCGTTGAAGAAAGAGACGCTTTTGAGGGCATCCTCGAGAACGCTTGTATTTTCTTTATCTGAAAAGTCAAAATTAAAAATATTCAGACCGCTCTGGTATTTTTTTCTGTAACTGTCCTCCACTCTATCCCTATTCTGTTTTAGCCGGTACCCGTCGGAACCGTATAGGAAAATGATCAACCGGAATTTCTAATTTCTAATTTCTAATTTCTAAACAAATTACTCACCTCCCTCTTTAGACCCATTAGATTAATTAGATCAATTAGGTCAATTTTCTGTAGTTATTTCTATCCATTTTTTGCCGGGCAGGAATTCTATTTCCCGTCCGTCCCCGTCGTAAAAGTAAAGCTTGCCGGTTAAATCTTTGGAATTCTTTTGCCATCTTCCCGTCATGAGAATTCCATTCTGGTATATTTTCGCCACCCCTTCTCCGGCAACATCAACCGATATGTATAGTTCATTAATTACCCTTGACTTTGTTTCCAGAACAATAATGGTCCGGGCCTCTATCGGTTTTCCTGAAAGCCTGTCAATTTCGGGGATATTTTTCCTGGTCCTTGCGTAGGTATTCGTATCCTTATTATACACCCATTTAACATTGAACGGCGGCCGGTAAAGATTTATTTCAGAGACAATATTTGAAAGGCTTCTCTCGCGCCGGTTTTTATCCGAGTGGATGTAGCCGGTAAATTCATTTTGAAGATCGTAGCCAAGATTTTCGGACTTCTCTATGATGCTGAGGAGATTCGCAAATCCGTTATGAGGAGCTTTTACGCCCTTTTTTCTATAAAACACCGTTCCCTCGTATTTCAACGCATCCACATTGTCTATTATTCCGCCATCAAGTCTGACGAGCGCTTCGCGTTCGCCTCCCCAATGAGCCAGTATAGCCCCCACTCCGGCGGCTAAGGGTATGAACTCATTTCGGGCCGATCTTATCGAACCTATTTCTGTCGGGCTTTTGCACTGAAAAACGGCCATCATCCGGGTTATTCCATTTGGAGCCACCGGCATTTCAAAAACCAGGTCAGCCTCTCCTATACCGGATAAAGGCTGGGCTATCAGGTCGCCGGCCATCATTACGGCTACCGGGCGCTTAGATCGGTTCGGACATTCTAAGCCTGATAAGTTTGAAATTTCTTTTTGCAAGCCGAGAAAGCCGGAAGATGCCGTTGGAAAATCATTGGATATTTCAAATTTGGTATTCCACCATATAAAAAATGCCCCGACTAAAACGGCTATCATGACTCCCGCTATTATCAGAATTTTATTTATGTTTGATTCGGGCATGATTATTTTAATTTTTGATGCTTGGGGCAGAAGTGTGCCGAACGTCCTCCGACTCTGATCCTCTTTATGGTTCCTCCGTCATTTTTCCCGCATTTTTTACCGGTTTGCTGATAGGCGCATTGCACTTCTTGATAACCGCCTTTTTCTCCCGAGGGCAGGCGGTAATCATCCATACTGTCACCCTTGTAATTTATCGCCTTTCGGAGGATTTTAACAGTCGATTTGCGTATTTTTTCGATGTCTCGGGGCTTTAAATTTTCAACGCGGCTGAGCGGATGGCACCCAGAGTCCCAAAGTATTTCATCGCTATAAATATTGCCTATGCCGGCGATGAATTTCGGGTCCATCAATACCGGCTTTAGGCGTCCTCTTTTTGAAATGAATAAAGACAGGAATTTTTTAGCGTCTATTTCAAGGGGTTCCGGCCCCAGTTCTTTTATTTCTTTAAGATTCGGCAGATCGGCGTCTTTAACCAGCATAACCTTGCTGAATCTTCTCAGGTCAGACATAGCCATCTGGCCGCCGTTTCCGAAGGTCCATAGGTAGCGGATGTATTGATTTTCTCGGTCTTTCTTAAGGGGTCCGGAAATTGCCGAGATCCATCTTCGTTTTGAATTGTGCATTTTGCCCGCCCGCCGAAGCCTTGGCGAAGGAGGGAATCTTGAATTTGTTTCGAGTTTGGGATTTAGGATTTCGGATTTCATTTTCCAGCGCCCGTACATCAGGTGGCCGGATATTTTTTGGTGGATAAATATGGTCTTATCCCCTTCTATGTCTATGACGATATATTTCGCTCTTCGATTGATGCTTAATTCCTTCTTATTTCTTATTTCTTTAAGAAAAGCTCTAGATCCGCCGGCCTGTTTCAGGGGTTTTTCTCTGTCAGTCCAAAAATCGGTTATTTTCAAACCGACTATCTTCTTACGCAGTTCTCTGACTATTGTTTCAACTTCGGGCAATTCCGGCATAGGTATTTGTCCTCCATCATATCCGACGGCCGTTAAAATGATTCTCCCCGGCTACCCGCCTCGCTCGCCTTGGCGTAGCCACGCTACAGAGATACTGTTAGCCCCTCCGTCCCGTTAAGGCGGGACTACGGGCTTAGCTTCATCCGCGGGCTTACGCCCGCGGTATTCGCCTAAGGGCTAATAAAAATCCGGTAATATTACCGGAACTTCAGAGCTTCAATGAATGGTAGGAGGTTCTAACTTAACTACGTCAATTTCGATTAGCGGCTTTGGAACAATTACCAAGCCTTGTTTGCCGAATTCCTCTATTATTTCCGAGAGTTCCTGCTTTTCTTCTGCGGTAGCGCCGTCAAGAATTATTTCCCAGGCGTTTCGATAAGCATTGTCCATCTTTTTCAGCAGGATTCTATGGATGATATCCCAGAAACGTTCGAAATCTTCCCGCTCCTCTGTCGTGAGGCTGTCGGGGTCTACTTTGCGCGTCGGTCCTAAAATCATTGCTAAGCCTCTATAAAGGAGCCATGTCTACCCAATTATACCCGCATTTTAGGTCGACCGTCAATGGCACGTTCAGCTTATATATGTTCTCCATAATATTTTTTATTTTGAATCCGGCTTTTTCGGCTAAATTATCTTTGATTTCAAATAAAAGTTCGTCGTGGATTTGAAGGAGCATCTTAACGTCTCCCGGCTGATAGTCGGAGTTGATAAGCTTTTCTATTTTTATCATGGCTAACTTAAGAAGATCGGCTTCGGTGCCCTGGACGGGCATATTGATCGCCATGCGCTCGGCCTGGCTCATTAGCTGGGGAATTCCCGATCTGATCTCCGGCAAATACCTTTTACGTCCGAATATCGTTTCCACGTAGCCGTCTTTTCTTGCTTTAGTTCTCATCGATTCCATATATTGAGCTACGCCGTCGAATTCGGTCATATACCGGTCTATAAATTCTCGAGCCCTGTCCTTTGAGACTCCCGAAGCTCGCTGGAAACCGGTTATTCCCATTCCATAAAGTAGGCCGAAATTCATGGCTTTCGCCTCCCGGCGCATACTTGGGGTTACTTTATCCGGGTCAACTTCAAAAATCTCCGCTGCTGTCCGGGTATGTATGTCCTCTCCTCTCTTAAACGCCGCCGTCATTTTTTTATCTCCGGAAATATGAGCGGCGATTCGGAGTTCAAGCTGTGAATAATCCAAAGAAACGAGCTTGTATTTCGGCGAAGCGATAAAGGACCGGCGGAACTCCTGTCCCAATTCTGTTTTAACGGGTATATTTTGAAGATTCGGATCCTGACTCGACAAACGGCCGGTAACTGTCCCCGTCTGGTTCAGGGTGGTATGAATCCTTTCAGTCTTGGGATCGATAAGTTCCGGAAAAGGATCTATGTATGTAGTTTTCAGTTTTTGAAGCTCTCGGTATTTTAGGATTAGATCTATTATTGGATGCTGTTCAGAAAGCTTCTCGAGTTCGCCGGCCGCCGTTGATAAAGCTCCTCCGGCAGTTTTCCTTATCTTCCCGCTCATCTTAAGCTTTTCAAATATTATTTCTTTCAGCTGTTGGGGGGAGTTGATGTTAAATTTCGTGCCAGCGTATCTATATATTTTACTCTCTAATTTTGAAAGTTCTTTATTTGTCGATTGGGACAGCTTTTTAAGCATTTTTACATCTATTCTTATCCCGAAAAGCTCCATCTCGGCCAATATGGATACCAGGGGCATTTCTATAGTTTCAAACACCTCGACGAGACTCTCGGCCTTCATTTTTTCCTCGAAAACCTTTTTCAGTCGCCAGATAGCCGATATTCGGTTTGATCTATCCGGTCTTAGATCTTCGTTGAATTGATTCAGATAGACTAAGCCCAGGTCATAATCTTTTCGATCCGGTTTTAAGAGGTAGGCGGCTATTTTGGTATCAAAAAATAACCCTTTTGCGCTAACCCCTATCTTTAAAAATTTTTTGATGGGAAGCTTGAGGTCGTGCCCTACTTTAGCCGTTGAAGGATTTTCTATCAGGGAGCTAAAAGTCTGGCGGAGTTTTAAGACCTCAGATCCGGTTCCAGTCAGGTTATTTAAATCAAAGCCAAAACACTCCTTATTTTCCCCTCCAAAAATGAAATAATCATCCTGGATATCAAGCGCAAATTCTTTCAATCCCCCCATTGAGACAAGGGCGTTTTTGATATCTGCTTGATAAGACTGAAAAATCCCAATTCCTTGAATAATTTCTCTATCCCTTGGTAGTCTAAATTGGCTTTCCAGTCTGTTTTTTCGAGGCTGAAATCAATTTCGACATTACGGATAATTGTCGCTAATTTTTTTGAAAAAAACGCCTGGTCTTTATTTTCTTGGAGCTTTTGTATCAGTTTTTCCGATAAAGGTTTTATTATGCCCTCTCTTTGTTTTTTGGAAATTGGAAATTGGAAATTGGAAATTGCCTTATACAAACCCTCAATATTCCCAAAAGTTTGTATAAGGGCGGAGGCGGTCTTCTCCCCTATCCCCGGTACCCCCGGTATGTTATCGGAAGGATCGCCCTTAAGGCCCTTGTAATCCGTGACTTGGTCGGGATTCAGTCCGTATCTTTCCCTAACCCCCTTTTCGTCGTAAATGATTGTATCGGTCAGGCCTTTGCGTAAAGTGAAAACGACAACTCGGTCCTTATCAACTAATTGAAGAGTATCCAGGTCGCCGGTTACGATAATGACCTGAAGTCCGCCGGCCGGAGGGGTCTTTTTGGCTACCTCGGCCAAAGTGCCTATCAAGTCGTCAGCTTCAAAGCCCGGTTTCTCATAGATCGGTATGCCGAATTTTTCCAAGATGTTCTTGGTCATCGGTATCTGATTGTAGAGTTCGTCCGGAGCTTTTTCCCTGTGGGCTTTGTATTCTTCGAATTCTTCATGACGAAAAGTGGGTCCGGCCAAGTCATAGGTTGCGGCTATATAATCGGGCTTGAGATCTTTCAGCATTTTCAGAAGAACAGAAGTAAAACCGTAAACAGCATTAGTTAAGACTCCTTTAGGCGAGGTAAGGCTTGGAGGAAGGGCGTGGAATGCCCTATGGACGAGGGCGTTTGAGTCTATTAGGATAAGCTTTTTCACTTCTTCGCTCCTTGATGAGCTTCGAAGTGCGGGCATTTCTACTTGGAGCGCTCGTGCTGCGTAGCAATTGCTATTTCGCAGAGCAGTGAAGAAGTGCCCTTCCGAAGCTTTAGCGCAGGAGGGTTAATAAAAATTAATCGATAATTTACGTTCGTTTTGGGAAATGTGGTCGATATGTATTTTGATAAGTTTTTTAGGAAGGATGGGTCTTATCCGGTCCGACCACTCTATGAGTATTATATTTTCGGGCGAGGCTAAAATGTCTTTTACGCCCAAGACAGCGAGATCCCTATGGTCTTTTAAGCGGTAGCAGTCAATATGGTATAAAATTTTGAAATTCTTTGATTGGGGAATCTCATAATGTTTTATGAGAGAAAATGTCGGACTCTTTAGTTTCGTTCTTATTTTGAAGGCCCGAGCCAATCCCTGAACAAAGGTGGTTTTACCGGCGCCTAACTCCCCTTCCAGGGCAACTACTAACCCTTTTTTAGGATTTGGCCGATCAATTTTATTAAGTATTTTCTTGGCTAAATCTTTTGTTTCTTTGGCCCCTTTAGTTCTATAAATCATAGCTAATCTTAACATATATAAGGGACTGCTGCCGAATAGCATTTCTACTCCAACTTTCAGATTTCGGCTATGCCCTTGCAGAAATTGCTCGACAGATACACTGTATATGCCTCACAATTTCTGCTTCGGCTCGCTTCAAGGCGAAGGTTCACGGGAGGAACTTCCCGGGAATCGCCTCCGAAATCTGAAAGTTTCGCTGCGAAAGCCTATTCGGCAGCAGTCCCTTTAAGACACGAAAAAAGTCGTGTCCGCGACGGCCAAGCTGGAGCTTGGTTGCAGACACGACTTGCAGATCTCACCGAAACTCGAGAGTCGAGCCCCGGGGCACGTTGCGCGCCCACTTCCGCTCGACTTTACCCGCGCTGGTGAACACGGTGTAGACGGCGCGGTATCCTTCTTTCGGCAGGCCGACGCGGATCCCCTCGCCTGGAGCGATGACGATATCGGTGGCCGTTTGGCCATCGAACACCTCCATCGTTTCCGACTTCATGTTGACGAGGGTCAACGGTCCGTCACCGGTGATTTGGATATCGACCGGTGGCGTCTGATTCGCAGATGCAGATCTGGGTCCTATGGCGGGGCCGAACTGGTCGCGGTATCCGTATCCGGGCTGGCCCGAGTAGAACTCACAGGCTTCGTCGGGATTCGAATAGTACTTTGAATCCTGAAGAACCGCGATTGCCGCTCCTCCGGCCGCCCCATACGCTGCACCCTTCTTGCCGCCGAGGATGGCGCCGAGAACGGTCGTTCCGATGACGGTTCCGATCCCTCTCTCCACGCGTTGCGTTTTGGTCTTTAGTTCCCGACCGCACGCGTCGAGCATGGGGTTGAACTGCCGGCCGCTGTACCGGCCGTAATACCCTCCCTGCGGGTTCCAATCAAGGTACCCATAGTTCGGGAAAGAACGGCGGTATTGCTGATACTGTCGGTAGTCGTTGTACCCGCCGGGCATCGGCTGG
>Ga0075961_102_pt1 | contig 54418 bp, 44 predicted proteins | sample RifGroA2_FD_67956 | JGI IMG/M metagenome (GOLD analysis project Ga0075961, IMG submission 67956) | Parcubacteria (Yanofskybacteria) bacterium GW2011_GWA2_44_9 | reverse complement strand
AAGGCTTGATAAGTCTAGTCGAGAGGCAATTATTGAGTATTCCAGAAGTACTTACGCTACTCCTCGGAGTGAAGTTGAGAAGGATGCCGTCGACGGAGCGGCGGCAGGCGTAACGGGAACTCCCACTACTTTTATCAATGGTATCAAGGTTGTCGGTGCCCAGCCTTATTCGGTCTTTAAGCAAGTGATCGATGCTGAGCTGAAAAAATAGACCCATGGCAAAACTTTCAAACAAAAATCTTCCCCGAGACGTCTTTCTGTACCTGTTGTCTATCATTACCATGGTCGTTAGCGCCGTAAGCTTGGGCGTTCTGCTCTTTCAGTATATAAATATTTATTTCCCGGATCTCATTTCCGATCCTTATTTTTCCAAATCTAATTACTTTAGCGCCATCAGGAGCGCTTTAGCGGCGCTTTTAGTCGTATTTCCGGTATATGTCTGGGCGGCTTGGTTTTTGAAAAAAGACATCTATAATTTCCCCGAAAAGCGAGAGTTGAAGGTGAGAAAATGGCTTTTATATCTGACTTTGTTTGTTGCCGCCCTCGTAATTATCGGAGATTTGGTGGCCCTGATATACAATTTCTTAGAAGGGGAGCTGTCGACGAGATTTATGCTCAAGATTTTAAGCATATTATTCATCGCCGGATCGGTATTCGCGTATTATTTCCACGAATTGAAGGAAAAAGAAAACCAATGGCCATGGGTAAAGTCTTATATCTGGTTCGTACTTTCGGCTGTAATCGTTGCGGCGATTGCCGGTTTTTGGGTAGCCGGTTCGCCCCAGAGCCAGCGCCTTGTTAGATTTGATGAAAGAAGGGTGTCTGATCTCCAGTGGATTCAGGGAGAGATCATAAATTATTGGCAGAGGAAGGAGCAATTACCTGCGAGCATAGATTCGCTGAGGAATGATATTTCGGGTTTTATCCCTCCCCGCGACCCGGAAACGGGAAGCCCGTATGAGTATATGGTCTTGGACCTTCTCAGGTTTCAGCTTTGTGCCGTATTTTCGACATCTGATATAGATCGGAACTCTAAATCTGGAAATGAAAGGTTGACCGTTCCCAAGCCGGTTGCCGCTGAGCTGAATTATAACTGGCAGCATCCCTCGGGAAGACAGTGTTTTGAAAGAGAAATAGACCCCGATTTTTATCCGCCCCTCAATAAAATAACTCCTAAAATATAAATTTCCATGATAAAAAATATCTTTATGTATCTTATCTTGGTTGTGTTTGTCGGGCTTAGCATCTGGTTTTTTATGCAGAAATCAAATAACGTCAAAAACGGAGATATTACTCAAATTGCTTCCGAGACCGCTTCACCTACGGCCATGCCGACGGCTACGGAATTTCCCTGGGTTGAGCTTGAGGGAGGGCTTAAGTATCGGGATGTGGTCGTCGGTTCCGGCGAGAAAGCCGTTTCCGGGTATGCAATTGCCGCCAATTATGAAGGTACTCTCGAAGACGGTACTAAATTCGACAGTTCTTATGACCGGGGACAGCCGTTTGCTTTTATACTCGGAGGGGGGATGGTTATAAAAGGCTGGGATGTTGGCATTGTCGGCATGAAGGTCGGAGGCAAGAGAAAGCTGATAATTCCGCCTGCGATGGCTTATGGCAATAAAGTCCGGGGCCCCATTCCTGCCAATTCTACCCTTTATTTTGACGTCGAACTTGTAGCCGTTCAGGGTCCACAGCCCAAAGAATAGATGTAGGTAGCTATGATTTTGATTCTAAAACCGCCCTTTGCAGGGGCGGCTTTAATTGTGCGGCGGGGCTTAGATGTTCAATAACTTGGCGCAAATGTCGGTTCTTAATGCTATAATAAAACAATGGACAAAGAGCTTAAGTTCCCTGCAGGATTCATGTGGGGAAGCGCTACTTCCGCCCATCAGGTGGAAGGCGGGAACAATAATGACTGGACCGAATGGGAAAAATCGGAGAATCGAATCGAAGCTTTAAGATTGCAGGGATTGGATCCCCAAAATTTTATTTCCGGAAGAGCTTGCGACAGCTATAACAGGTATGAAGAAGATTTCGATATTGCCCGGCAACTAAACCATAATACCCATCGATTTTCCATTGAATGGTCGCGGATCGAACCGGAAGAAGGTCGTTTCGATGACCGGGCTATGGATCATTATTTGGCCGTTATTGAGGCACTCAGGAAGCGGGGGATCGAACCGATAGTAACTTTGTGGCATTTTACCAATCCGATCTGGTTTGCAAGAAAAGGAGGGTTCCTAAATCCTAAAAGTTCGGAGTATTTTTCTCGCTATGCGTGCTATGTGGCTCAAAAATTAGACGGAAAGGCGAGGTGGTTGATCACTTTCAATGAGGCGGGGACGGTTTATGCCGGGTTTGCGTACTTGTTAGGTCTTTGGCCGCCCCAGTACAAGAGCCTATACAAGACGATGAGGGTGATAAAAAACATCAGAAAAGCCCACCGATCAGCCTACAAAGCCATTAAATCAACGTCGCATAATGTAATAATAGGTACAACATCGATGCTGACCTATGTGGTATATGGCCGGAGATTTTATGAGAAGATAATCGGGAGATTATTTAATTATTTGCGTAATTTTTATTTTCTTGATAAAACCGCTCGATTCCATGATTTTATCGGCGTTGATTATTACCATGTTGATCGTATCAGGCGTTTTGGAAATTTTTTGTCTGAGGGATACGAAGTACTGCCTAAACAGCAATTGATGCCGGAAATGGACTGGGAATTTTATCCCCAGGGGCTTTATGACGTCCTCAAAGACCTTAAAAAAAGGTTCAATAAACCAGTTTTGATAGCTGAAAATGGAATAGCCGATTCAACTGATCAGAAACGCTCTAAGTTCATGACGGAGCATCTGTATTGGGTTTGGCGCGCGATTCAGGACGGCGTAGATGTCCGAGGTTATATTTACTGGTCTTTGCTGGATAACTTCGAATGGGCCAAAGGATTCGAGCCGAGATTCGGGCTTGTTGAGATAGGTTATGCGACCTTTAGTAGAAAGATTCGCCCTTCGGCCTTTGAATATGCTAAAATATGTAAGACGAACCAATTGGACATCGGTTAGTTATAAATCCGAAACACGAAATTTGAAATCCGAAACAAAGAGAGAAAATCCGAAATCCTAAATCCGAAACTATTTGGAATTTAGAAAATTAGAATTTAGAGCTTGTTTCGTATTTCGATATTCGAGCTTCGAATTTTATTAATGCTCTGGCTCTATCTCGCACTTCTTGCCTACCTTATCAATGCGGTGGTTTTTGTCATTGATAAGTATCTTTTAGCCGGCCACATACCCAAGTACCATGCTTACGCATTTGGAGTCAGTATTTTAAGCCTTGTCTCGGTCGTGCTGATACCTTTCGGAGTTTCCTGGCACGGCTTGGGGTATTTTCTCATAGCTCTTGCATCCGGCGCCTCGTTTTTTGTGGGGCTGATGTTTCTTTATAAATCGATTAAGGAAAGCGATGTTTCCGTCGCCGCCACCCAAACCGGTACTTTCGGGGCGGTTTTTACTTACCTGCTTTCCGTAATCATCCTTAAAGACAGCCTGCATCTTCTCAATGTTTTTGCCTTCATATTCTTAATATCCGGTATCTTTTTACTTGGCAAGAGCAATCGGCATGTCTTTCTGCCGGCCATTGCCGCCGGAGCCTGCTTCGGTCTTTCATTCGTTCTTCTCAAGCTTTCATTTAATAACGGCGGCTTCGTTAATGGTATGTTCTGGACAAGGATTGGTTTCGTCGGCAGTGCTTTTATGTCTTTGCTTTCAGGTCATGTGCGCAGAGAGGTCTTGTTTGCCTATCAACACGCCCCGAATAGATCCAAGTTCCTGTTTATCTTCAATAAATTTTTAGCTGGAATAGGCTTTACGGTACTCTATTTTGCGATTAAATTAGGCAACGTTTCATTGGTCAACGCTCTCTTGGGTCTTCAATTTATGTTTACATTTCTGTTGGTTTTAGTCTTCGGGAGAAGAATCCCGCATATCAGAGAAAAGATCGATTTTCGCGTTCTTTCAGCCAAGTTAAGCGGGATAACCTTTGTTATTATAGGGTTGCTAATACTCTTCTTGCAGCAGTAAGATAAAATATGGCCAAGATACTTCTGATCATTGTTTTGATCGTTGCGGCGCTGCTATTTTTGTTTTCGATAGATTTCTCCCGATCGGCAGAGTTTACATACGGCATATCTTTCAGCAGATTTCATGCTGATGAACTTGGTTTAGACTGGAAAGAAGTTTACTTGGCCGTTTTGAATGACTTGGGGGTCAAGAATTTCCGATTTTCAGCCCATTGGCCCCTTACCGAACCGCAACCCGGCATCTACAATTTTAAGGAATTAGATTTTCAAATCCAGGAAGCCCAAAAGAAGGGCGCTTCAGTTATTTTAGCCGTCGGCCGCCGTCTTCCCGGCTGGCCTGAATGTCATGAGCCTGAGTGGCTGAAAAATGAACTGTCAAAGATTCAAGATCAGGGTAAAAAAACTGAATTCAAGAGAGAAACACTGCTGCGCTACATAGAAGAAGTCGTAAACAGATACAAGGGTTACGGCAATATTAAATATTGGCAGGTTGAAAATGAGCCGTTCCTGGAATTTTTTAGCCGGACTACTTGCGGCGAACTCGATGAGAATTTGCTTGATGAAGAGATTGAGCTTGTCCGCCGTCTCGACCCGTCAAGGCCTATCCTCCTGACAGATAGCGGAGAGTTTGGCACCTGGGTTGGCGCATACGAAAGGGGCGATATTTTCGGCACAAGCATGTATCTGTATATATGGAACCGGAAAATCGGCCCTTTTAGATATCCTATCGGTCCGGTATTTTTCAGGATTAAACAAAACTTAACTCGATTGATTTACGGAAAAAAACCGGCTATAGTTATTGAGCTTTCGAGCGAACCCTGGCTTTTGCAATCAATTGTCGAAACTCCCGTTGATATACAGCTTCAGCGGATGGGAATTGACAAGTTCAACGAGATGCTGAATTTTTCCGCCCAAACCGGATTCGACACCTTCTATCTCTGGGGTGCGGAATGGTGGTACTGGATGCGGTTTCAAAACCATCCTGAATTTTGGGATCGGGCAGGGGAGCTCTATAAATAAACTGCATTGAACCATTTATCCAAAGATATAACCGCCTGTTTAATTCTATGCGCTAAACTCATCTTTGCCACGGAAGACAAGTTCTTTCGGCGTAAACTATTCGGCAAATTGTCGGATTTTATTTCTGCATTAACCGTCTGGGGCGGCAAAGAAGGTCAGAAATCGGTACTGGCCGCACCCGTCATTGTTAAGATCAAGGGTCTTCTTGAGTTGTTGGAATATTTAGAGCATTCAGCCGGTATCGAAGAAACGATACTGCTTTCAGTCAAGCGCAATCTCATGAATCTCGAACTGAAGTTTCTGAAACTTCAGAAAGAAAGTTCTACTACCGCCGACAAAGAGATTAAAGCTGGTAGCCGTTTCGAAACTTTGACTGCTCCCCAAACTAAGATTGCCAAGCAACACGAGTACAAGCCCAACTCCAATAAAGAAAAAATCCTCGACTTCATTAAGAAGTCCCCCCGGGTAAGGACTAAGGAGATTATCGATCGGTTTAGTCTGATTTCCGACAGAACCGTCAAAAGAAGCTTAGCCGAGTTGATCCGTATCGGACTTGTTCAGAAAAAACTTGAAGATAGGGCGGTTTATTACTATTCCGCCGATATCAATTAATACTCTTCGTAAGTGCATTGCAATACCGCCCCGATTCAATCGGGGCGGTATTGCAAGAGGGTTGTATTATCTATTAATATTTGCTATACCACGTTTGACATAGTCATGAGTCGGATCTTTTTTTAAGTTGTCACATTCCGGCAAATATTAAGTCACTCCCTCCTTTAACTTACTATTTGCTTTACATCTCAGTATAGCTACACAGCTTTTCTGGGGTTATCTTGTGGCAGCTTAAAAATAGACCCGATTTTTAGTTATCAAATTTTTACAATACTAAGCTTGATCGGCCCGATCAAGAGCTACTTAGGGTGACATTTAGTGGTGAAGTACCGGGATTTTACAAACTAAAATGGTGTCATGCCATTAAATTATGTTTAATGGTGCCAATGTGCCACGCAGGTTCCCGTGAGCGATATCGGGCAGTAACGTCACTTAAGTTTTTAAGATGCTTTGCCGAAGACTTTATTTTTAGACTTAAATTTGGAAATACGGTCTTTCGGCGCCCTTCTTTCAGGGCTTTGGGGATTTGGGATAAAAGCCCTGATTTTGAAGGATTTAGGCATTTTGGTCAAAAAACCCCGAATTGTACAGCAGATATCCACAATTTCGCTATTGTTGCTCCTAAAATTACTATATATAATTAGAACTGAAGTGGTATAGGTATCCACTTCGTTGCTTGATGCAATTGCTGTATCTGGCTTAAAATCTATGCTAATTGACTTTCTCACCCCCCTGATATAGCATTAATAGGCTGTTTTTGGCGTTATTAGCGGGGTTGCGGGATTATTGACTATCTGTACTTGCAGGTCATTTCCAGGGAATGCCTACAGATACAGGCAGTCAAAATCCCCACGCCTATCGAGCAATAAGTAAATATATTAGCTCAATAGGCGTGGGGATCGAGGAAAGAACATTTAAAATTAATCGATAGAAAATCAAACTATGATGCGATTGATATTTTAAATTTAATTTTAGATTTTGAATTAGAATCTTGAAGTCGATAAAACCGTTGATTAGGATTTGTAGGTCGAAAATAACAGATCCTATGATTGCTTTAATTAGCGAACGGAATGTACAAGATTCGAGTGCGTTTCGGAAATGTTTTCGAAGCGCGCAAGCCGAGATTAATTGTTAAGTCAGAAAGTTCAGAACTTAATTCGTTATTAAATCCCGTTCTGTCGTTAGTCGATTTATCCCCGAATAAATATCGAGAGATAAAATAACGTCAGTTCGGAAAAATAAAAAAATAAAATGAATAGTTTATCAAAAGGAACTCGAGCCAAGCTCCAAAAAGCTTTCTCGGTTCTTACTGGGGTAACGACAGTATTGTCGTTGTCCGGTGTCGCCTACCTTGCTCCGGTAGCGGCATTAGCAGTAGCCCCGGCAGATTACGGCCTTAAAGAAGGCGATGTAGTCAGCGCCGCCGGATCCGATGATCCGGATGTCTATATAGTTAATGAGATGGGATACAAGAGATTATTCTTGAATCCAGCTATCTTTAACTTCTATGGACACCTCGGAGGATTCGCAGCTGTGAAGAATGTATCTGCGGCAACGCGAGATGCATTTGGCACTTCGGGCTTGTTCCGAAATTGCGAAGCCAACGATCTGAAAGTCTACGGTGTTGAAACCACCGGAGAAGATGTCGGTATGCTTCACTGGGTGAACACCACTGGAGCTCAAGCCGTTGCTGATGATGCGAACTTCTTCAAAAAAGTTTTCTGTATCAACAACAATGAGTTCAATTGGTATTCAAAAGGAGCTGATTATACTTCCGTAAATCAGGTTCCTAATTACTCACGAGGCGGACAGCAGCAACAGGCTGGTCCGATTTCGGTCAGCTTAGCCGCTTCTAACCCAGCTTCTTCTACTTTTGTTGATGTGCAGTCACGAGCCCATCTTGCAAGTTTCATGTTTTCAGGAAGTGGCAATGTCACCAACCTCAAATTAAAGAGAATTGGAGTTTCAGCAGATGCGACATTGGTAAATGTTTATCTGTATGATGGCGGCAAGAGATTAACCGATTCGGCAACAGTTTCTGACGGTGTTATCACCTTCAACGATTCTGCCGGTTTGTTTAATGCAACTGGCGGTAAGGTTGTTGCGGTAATGGCTGATATGCTTGATGGCACTTCTGGTCAGACCGTTGGTGTCCAGGCCACATCAGTAAATGGTGCTGAAGTCAGCGTTTCAGGTAATTTGCATACTATTGCAGACGCCTCGCTTGCTACGGTTTCCGTTTCTACTTCCGTAACTCCGAGTGCGAATTCGGCCCTTGATCCTGCAAATGACGTAAATGGTTGGCAGGATACAGTTACCGTTGGAACTCGCTATGTCTGGCTGAAATCAGTCCAGTTCCGAGTTATTGGTTCTGTATTGCCTGGAGACTTAAGAAACTTCAGACTATCTGTTGATGGTGTTCAAGTTGGTTCAGCAGTTGCTGCAGCCGATGCAAACGGTTACATCGTATTCGATGTTTCCGGAAGCCCGCTTAAACTTGAAACCGGAGGACGTGTCTTCAAGGTTATGTTGGATGTCGTCGGTGGTTCTGGCAGAAACTTCAAACTTTCGCTACGCCAGGCATCAGACATATGGGCAGTTGATTCCCAGTACAATGCAGGTGTTCTTGCTACAGGAACATTCCCGACCGATGCAGGTCAGCAGACTGTAGCTGCCGGTACTCTGACTATCACCAAAAAGACAGATTCGCCTTCTGGTGATATAGTCAAGGATGCTTCCGGAGTCGTCTTAGCCAGGTATGAACTTAAAGCTCAGGGAGAAAGAATGAAAGTCGAAGGCCTTCGAGTCGGGGTTCATTACAATGCTCGATCAGACGCTGCATTAACGCTTCGAAATGGCGCCCTCTTTGCTGATGGTGTCCAGGTTGGCAGTACGGCCGCGTTGTGTGCTTCGGATGATACGTCTTGTAGCGGTTATTCCGCTGGGGCATCAGCTTCATACACTACGTACAACTTAGGTTCATCGTTGATAGTTGAACCTGGTATGCCAAGAGTACTTGAAGTTCGGGCAGACATCTATGACAGCGATGGAACGAACGATGTAACTGCAGACGATACTATCCAGGCAGTTGTTCAGTTCGTCAGCGGTTACAGCAACGTTCAGCGATTAACTTCACTGAACTATATAGACGGTCCTGTTGCCGCAGATCAGACAGGTAACACCTTAACCGTCAAAACAGGTTCCATGTCGGTCGCTAAATACACCGGCTATGCTAATCAGTCGGTCGTTACTCCTAAGAATGGAGTAAAACTCGGCCATTTCACCTTGACAGCCGCTTCATCCGAGGATGTTAATGTTAATACCATTGATATCACTGGTGATTCAGTTATTGGTACTGATTGGAACGAGGCAGATATGACCGATATGTATATAAAGGTATGGAACGATGCTGGTTCAGCGATCTACACATCGCCGACTAAGGCAACTGTTGATGGTAGCGCTTCAAACAGCTATTCTGTTAACTTTACGTTACCGAAGAGCAAGACCTACCAGGTTGAAGTTTGGGGCAATGCTACGAGCACAGATGCTACAGCCCTTGATTCATTCACTCTCAGCTTTGATGTAACTGGTATTACTGCCGGTTCGAGCACTACATCCAATGTATCTCGAACAACCGGTCAGACTATCGCTGTTGCAACAAGCGCATTAACTGTAGCCAAGGGATCCGTCCCAGCCGCTCGGTTAATAAACGGAGGTCAGACAGTAGCTGGCGTGTACAAGTTTACCCTTACACCGTCTTATGATGACTTTATTGTCGATGAGGTTTACATGGGTCTTGCTTCAACAAGCGGCACATGGTTAGCTTCAACAAGCGGTGCAGTAGCTTTGGCCACTTTGAAGGACGGCTCCACAACGTTAGGTTCAGCTGTCGTCAATTCATCAACTGCCTCCATATCGTTCACCGGCTTGAATCTTTCTCTGCCTTCAACAGGCGGAACCAAGACCTTGTCGGTCGATGTTCAGTACTCCTCTGTGGGTGTTGGAGCCAACGATACCGCAGGCAAGGCAACCTTGATATTGGATGGCTTGAAATACCGTGACAGCGCCGGAAGTATCACGACCACCACTCAGGCTAACTTCTCGCATACGACCTATGCCAGCAACGATACCTATGTGGTAAAGGGATACCCGACATTCACGAACGTAGCGTTAGGTACTTCTAAGCTGGTAGCCGGATCACAGACGTTATTCAAGACTACCCTTTCTGCCACTGGCGGTCAGGTTGGTTGGAATAATATTACCTTCACCATAGCTTCAAGCTCTGCCGCAGGTACGTGGTCTAGCCTCCAGTTGTGGGAGAATGGTGTAAACACTGGTGCAACTGCCAGCGCAAGCGGTGGTAACGCCACGATCAACAAGAGAGTTGAGTTTACATTTGCCACTGAACGTGTTGTCTCTGGCGGTTCGAGCGTAACCCTTGAATTAAGGGGTACGGTCGGTGGTACTCTTGTTGCAGGTGAAACTGTAACCACGAACATCACCAATCCGAAGGGTTCGACCGTAACAACGCAGGATGCTACCGTTCAGCAAGCCTCTGGTGCCTCATTTGTCTGGTCAGATCAATCAGCTCCAAGCCATGCCGATACAACGGCTGACTGGTTTACTGATGGTTTGGTCAAGACGATTGCCGAATCTCAGGCCTTAACTTACTAAACCAGTAAGTTAGCTCTAAGGAATTCGCGTAAAGCGTTTCCTTTAAGCCAAAACCCCCGAAAGGGGGTTTTGGCTTATAAACAAGGGGTCGGAGACATTATTTGTTATAATGGTTGTATGATTAAATATTACCTATCTGTCGTTTTTTTGTCAGTTCTCCTTGTTCCGGTCGTTATTTTGTATGCTCAAGAAAGTCCGGTGTTAACCGCTTCTTTGAACACTAATACTCCGCCGGCCAAAATTCTGCCAGCCAGTGCTGTTTATGCCGATGTCGCTCTTATTGATCTTGCTGCTTCCGGCGGGGATATCTATTTGAGCGGTATTTATTTAGCGACGGATGTCCCTATCGGTTTGAGCAATTTTTCAAACATTTATATATATGATGATACGACCAATGCGCTGGTTGCTACATATCCGAGCCAGAGCGAAAATTCAAATTTAGTCGAATTTAATTTCATTACTATCGCTAATGGCTTTTCAAAAACGTACCGTGTCAAAGCAAGTCTTTCTGCCTCAGCGGCCGGTAGTGTCCGTCTTGGTTTCAGCGGATTTAAATATTCGCCTACGATTGCGACCCAGAGCGGTGTTCCTGTCTACGGAAATATCATGACTCTGCCTGGAATTGTTCCAACTCCGACACCGACATCTACTCCGACGCCCACTCCTTCGGCGACGCCATTAACTAAATCGACTCCGGCTTTACTTGGGTTTACTACTTTGGCAGCGGTGGGATTAAGTGAAGGAGATACTGTCAGTGCTGTTAATTCGACCGATCCCGACATATATATTGTAAATAGTTGGGGATACAAAAGACTATTTCTTAATCCAGTCATATTCGGTTTCTATGGCCATTTAGGTGGATTTACTAAGGTTAAGACGATCGTTTCTTCAACTCGCGATGTGCTGGTTACGTCGGGTCTTTTCCGAAACTGCGAGACCGATGATCCGAAAGTTTACGGTGTAGAGGTCATGGGCGAGGATTCGGGAATATTACACTGGATCGATACCTCGGGTGATCAGGCTGTAGCCGATGATCCCGACTTTTTCAAGAAGGTTTTTTGCGTCAATAGTGATGAGTTTAATTGGTATTCAAAGGGCTCGGACTATACTTCCGTTAATCAGGTACCCTCGTATTCTCGATAAATAATTATCCGTGAGCCTGTCCAGGTTCGAGTACACTCTTTAAGTAATCGTGCGTGATTTATCTCCCCCAAGACTTCCCTAAAAGGGGAGTCTTGGCTTCGGGAAGTCTATTACCTCTATGTTTGGAGGTCTCACCTCCAAACATAGAGGTAAGGTATACTATTCAAGAGTTAGGGAACTAAAGTCTGCGTAATTCTTCTCCATGTTGGCGAGCCATTCATTTATGTTTTTGCTATACGATCGCTCATTACCGAATATTTCTAAAGCCAAAACCTTATCGAGTATAGATGGAAAATTTTTATTACCAATGTAATCTAAGTAGCTACTCCACCTATAGTTATTGAGAAAAGATAGTGCTCTGGAAGTGTCTTTTACTTGGTTTTCTCGCCAACTTGGTGCGAGTAGATCTAAAGGGTTCAGGTGTATGTAATTATAGAGGTGCCTTAGGTATCGATTCTCTTGGACCAAAATTGATTTAAATTTTCCTTGGAAGAGTGGGCCAACCCTTTCATTTCTCTGGTTAAAATACATTGTATATCCGGTTCCGACTTTTTGCATGAATCGTGTTATGCCATGATCGGGCCCCTGGCGCACTAATAGGTGGAAGTGATTTGGCATAAGGCAAAATGCCAAAATATCCACCATTCTACTCCTTCTTTTCTCAATGTTTGGAGGTGAGACCTCCAAACATTGAGAGGGCGTGCGGGTTTTCAGTCTAATATTTGAAGGAGGCGTCGGATTACTATCATTGAATTCGTAGAGATCATGCAGAAATCTAAAATAATCTCGATCATCCATGAAGATAGTTCTTTTCTCTACACCCCGGTTGTATATGTGGTAAATCTGGTTATTTAGAAATGGTGGCTGGTTCATTGTTGGAGATCATATCATATCCCATGTTTGGAGGTAAGACCTCCAAACATGGGGGCCTTGCATTTTATCTTTGTTGGGATATAATCTCGGGCATGAATGGAGCACCTTTGCCACCGATTCTCTCAAAATAGCCCAGAAGTACATCCCCGACAGCGACCAGGAGGTCTGTACGGTCAGCCAGATGGTATACAGATCGGGAGGTATCTTTGATCAGATGTTTCTTACCGTATACGAAGGAGGATCCACACCCGATGAAGGTACCGGCTTAGCCTTTGTCTACTACGGAGGAGTATATTTCCCTTCGGCTTCTGGTTACTATGCTTCCTTTGAACCCCGAAACCAGTACGGATGCCCCGACCTATTAGCCAATCATACTTATTGGTTCGTCTGGTCCCGCCTTAATCCCTTAAGCTACGGTACTTTCATAACCAGCTATCGAAATTCTGACGAACACCCCAACTCTTCCTACTGGCAGTTTGAAAACTCTACCCACTCCTGGGTCGAGTATCCCAACCGAGAATGGTCATTCATACTCGAAGGAACCCGCACCCGGGTTCCCGGCAAGGAGCCGGTCTTGATTATACCCGGGATTGCCGGGACGGAGTTATATAATGGGAATGATTTGATCTGGGCGGATCTAGACAGAATGAAATTTAACAACGATCAATTCTTGATAGATAACTTAGCTCTGGATATAGGGGGGATTCCTTTGACCAATGCTTATAGTGGAAGCGTGATAAAAAAGATTAGAGATTTACTTATATTCGAGACTAATATATTTGAGGACTTAGAAATTGTCTTAACGAACAACGGATACCAATTAAACCAGTCCCTCTTCTATCTCCCTTACGATTGGCGTCTTGACCTCGAAACTACGAAAGAGGCACTCAACCAAAAGATTCAAGATATTAAGACCCAAACAGGATCAGATGAGGTCAGCATAATTGCTCATAGTATGGGAGGGCTAATAGCTAAGGAATATATAGATACTTATGGCAAAAATAATATCGATAAGTTAATTTTTGTCGGAACCCCTCACTTGGGCGCTCCTAAGGTAGCCAAGGTTCTAATGGCAGGAGATAACTTTGAGATACCTTGGCTTGAAAAGGATAGGATCAAGGAGCTATCCCTGAACATGCCGAGCGTATACGAGCTTTTGCCTAATCAAACATATAATGTTCTCGGGGGTTCATATCTCTCTTTTGGTACCAATGTTTTCAATAGTCAAGAGAGTCTTCAGTATGTCAGTAATAACTTTAACCAAGTATTAGCCTCCAAGGCTCAAGAATTTTCGAATCAAGGACTGGATCTCATGGATTTTTCCGGTGTCGATGCCTACAATATAGCCGGCTGCAAGGTCGGTACTCAGGGGTCATATAGGCTATCGGCTAACGGAGACATAAAGAAAATCAGCGACGTTTCCGGGGATAAAACTGTGCCTCTTGTAAGCGCCTCAACCATCAACATACCCGATAGTAAAAAATTCTACATATTGAATGGTACACATGCCGAACTTCCGAGCAACAGCAATACGCGGTCACTCATCCTCGATATATTGTCAGGAGATACTCCTCAGATTTCCGGAGACATAACTCAAAATTATTCAGACTGCCAGATTAAAGGTAAATCCGTTACCTTTCAAAGCCCTGTCGAAGTTCATGTTTACGATGCCCAGGATAACCATACTGGACCGATCGAAAACGGGGGAATTGAATACGGAATTCCGAGTGTAGATTACGAGATAATTAATCATAGGAAATTTATCTTTCTTCCTACAGACGAAGGCCAGATGTACAGAATAGAAGCTCGGGGTACAGATGCTGGCAGCTTTGACCTGTTCATTACTGAAAACGAAAATGGCCAAGAGATTCAGGCAACGGTATTCAATGACGTAGCTATTTTACCGGATAGTCAGATAGAATTTATGATCTCGGATACGACTTCTGATGACCAGATTAACTTTGATTATGACAATGATGGGCAGTTTGAAGTTATCAATTCTTCATCTCTGCTTGATTCTGAGGAGTTGAATGATCTGAGTCCTCCCAATACCGAGATTTCTATTTTTGGCGTACAAGGAAATAACGGCTGGTATAGAAGTGACATGTCAATAACCCTGAGCGCCACTGATGATAATTCAGGGATTCTCGAGACAAGGTATTCCATCAACGGTAGCCCCCTTGTATCTTATTTGGGGCCGGTGTCTATTGGCGCACAGGGTACTACGATGTTGAAGTATTATTCGGTAGACAAAGCAGGAAACAACGAAGAAATGAAGGCGATTGAAGTTAAAATAGATAAGACGGCTCCAGAATTTGGCATCTCATTCAATGCCGATCAAAAAGGATTTATTATCGTATCAAACGATTCAATCTCGTGCACGCCCATCTACTGTGCGGCTGAAGATGAGGCGGGGAACGAATCCAAGTTGAATTTTAGTAGGACGAAAGTCGGCAATCTTTATGTATTATCGCTTAAGTCGATTGTATACAACGGACAAATAAACGACTTGAAGGATAATATCTTTGCAGTCAAATTTGCGATGAAAAATGGTCAAATTAGCGAGTTCAGCCAGACGCTCTTAATAAAAAGTCAGGAGATTGCCGGGATCTATTACGACAAGAAAACTAATAAATCGACGATAGTCACTTACCAAGACGGGCAGGTTACCAAAGAGGTAGTCGATGGGGTGAGGTATTTGGTGGTAAAAGTTAAGGATGGTACAATAAGTGTAAGTTATTAAACCATGGCTAACTATAGGATACTATTACTTTTGATCGTAGCACCTCTCATCTTGGCCCTATTCAATTCTTATTTCTCGACCCCCTCAAATTTTAACTTTGGAAACGACTACGATAAAGAGATTAGTATGGGCGCATTATTGATCGGTTTGGTCGGGTCTGTTCTGATCTTTATCAATAAGAACTCGAGATTGGTTTGGAAGATACTCTCCGTAGCCCTCATCTTGTTGTTGGGGTCGTGGGTTTATTTTGGTTTGATCTTCTCTTTCGGCTTCTAAAGAAACTCTATTTCTCAGCTTCAACTGGCCACTTGGTGGGCTGTTGATTTTTTACTTCAATGGTCACGTGAGCGTAGCGAGCGAATAGCGGAGCACAAAGGAAACCCCGCACTTTAGTGCGGGGAGGATGTCATTGAATTAACCGGACTTTAATTTCTTAATTCTTGGGTAAGGCGCCTACTTCCGAAAGCGTGCAATCAAAGGGTAAAAAAGCTGATGGGGTGTTGGGAACTGCATTTCTCAAACAATTAGAGAAAGAGTATAATGAGGGCAGAATTAATCAACGGGCATACGATATTCTTAGAGAGGATATTGAGTGGTTGTTGAAATAATAATGAAGATGGTGTCAGTGCTTATAATTGCTGTCTTATTACCCATAATTCTGGGCGTGTTTGGAGAAGAACTTTTTGGTTCCTTAAGCTCTACGGTAACTCCATTGCTACTCGCGGTCTCTCTGGTTGGATCTGTCGTATTGATTAGTCTAAACTTTAGAACCACTGGAAAACCGTTATGGTATTTTTTAGGTGGACTTTTTGTCGTCGTGAACGCAGTATTGCTATTTTTGTTCTTTAATTTTTATCCTGGTTTTTAAATATCCACCGAATAAAAAACAGCCCGAATATGCGAGCTGTTTTTTATGGCAACTCGAAAAAGAGTATAATGAAGGTAAGATTAATCAACGGGCCCATCGTATAATTAAGGTAGATATTTTATGATTACTAAAATGATTCATGGGCTTGGTTTAGGCCTCCTATTCATTATAGTGTCTGGTTTTTTATGGTGGGATACTATTTTCCGATCTTTTTCCCGCCTTCAACTCTAACTTATACCTTATCATATTAGGGATTCCTTATGGACTTATTTCGGCCATTATTTATGCGACCTTTCTGAAGTTAAAAAAATCATCCAGAGGCACCTTAAAGGAATCTTTATTTTTTGGAGTTGGTTTTTGGCTATCTTTTTCCACTCTTTACCTGATTGGTTATTTCGCGTTTTCCAGTTTCGGCTTCTAAAAACCGCTATTTCTCAGCTTCAACGGGCCACTTGGTGGGCTGTTGATTTTTGACGGAACAAGAAAAGACAGCAGAGCAGCTATGCGTGACAATGTTATGCGTATCAATAGCCTTGTGTATAAAAATAAAAAGGCGCGGTGCGCCTAAGGACTGATAAAATTCCGACCCAAAAAAGTTTCTTTTTATGCACTCTTTTTCGAGCTTGTCAAAAAGCAGATAATGATTTACCATATCATGGTCGTTGAGTCGATTAAACGCTATGAAGGCTATTATTCTTGCGGCTGGAGAGGGGCTAAGAATGAGGCCGCTGACCGAAAATACTCCAAAGCCGATGATTAAAGTGGCCGACAAGCCTCTTCTTGAGCATATTCTAAATGACTTGCCCGAGTCAGTCGATGAAGTGATTCTGGTCGTCGGATATCTCAAGGATCAGATTATTAGCTGCTTCGGAGATAAGTTCAGGAAGGTCGGCATTAAATATGTTTATCAAAAAGAAAATCTCGGAACTTATAATGCTCTTGAACTTTGTAAAGACCTGATTGGAGATGACGAGAAATTCATCGTTGCCTATGCTGACGATTTTCATGGCGCTGATAATTTCAAGAAATGTTCCGAGTGCGATTCCTGCGCAATGCTGGTTCTTGAAGCCGAAGATCCTCGAAAATTCGGAGTAGTTGATGTCGATGAAAGCGAGAACATTTTAGGAATTGAAGAAAAGCCGGAAAATCCAAAAACGAATTTAGTATCAACCGGTGTTTTGGTGTTAGATAGCAATGTCTTCAAGTATCCGGCCCGGAGGCATTCTAACGGAGAATACTATGTTACCGACAGTATCGCTCAGATGATTGAGGCCGGTCATCGGTTTAAAGCTATAAGGTCAAACTTCTGGCTACCGATAGGATACCCCAGCGATTTAGAAAAAGCAGAGCAGATTCTAAATCGCAAATCCGAATCCCAAAATACTAAATCCTAAATAATATCAAATGCCCAAATGTTAAAGTCAAAAACAGTTTAAAGCATTTGAATTTAGAACTTTGAATTTGTTTAGGATTTAGCCCGCCCTCGGCAAGCCGAAGGCGAGGCCGGGGGATATTAGAATTTAGAGTTTATGAAGGTACTTCAGGTCGATTTGAATAAAGATTACTCTCATGCCATCCAAGAAGCGGTGGAGGTTTTGAATTCGGGCGGAGTCATCATTTATCCTACCGATACGCTGTATGGTTTAGGGGCCAATGTCATGAACGAGTCAGCCGTTAAAAAAATCTTTCAGATAAAAAAAAGAAGCTTAGCTAAGCCGATGCCCCTGATCATCAAAAACATTGTCTGGGCCAAGGGGTTGGCGCATATTAATAAGCGGCAGGAGGATATGCTTGAGAAAATATGGCCGGGAAAAGTGACGGTGGTTATGGCAAAAAAGGGGATTGTCCCTGATATTGTAACTTCAGGACAAAAAACTGTCGGCATGCGGGTTCCTGATCATCTTTTCGTCGATCAATTGCTTGGTAAATTCGGATATCCTCTGACCTCTACCTCGGCTAATATATCCGGAGATGAGGGTACCGGCGATATATATAAAATCATCGAGACTTTCTCGGGAGAAGCATGCAGGCCGGATTTGATTATCGATGTCGGTATTCTTCCAAAGTCCGAGCCGTCTACTGTTTTGGATCTGACAGGCGGCAAGCCTAAGATTATCCGCGTCGGCCCATCAAGACCTGACCAACTGATCAGGTCACTGAATATTTAGCGCATTTTCAAAACTAAGCGAAGCCTCAACCTATGAAGGGATTTACGGACCGCGACTGGCGGGAGTAAAAGGCAAGATTTTATCAAAAATCTATACCGTGCCCTGAATAGGTTGGGGCGGAGCGGGCTTATAGAAAATTATTATATGTCAAAAGTAATCGAAATTTTAAGAAAAGAAGAAAAACGGCAAAAGACCGTCATCAACCTGATTCCTTCGGAGAATTATGTCTCAAAAAATGTTTTGAGGGCTTTAGGATCAGTTTTTACTAACAAATACGCCGAGGGCAAATCAGGATTCAGGTACTATTCCGGCAATAAATTTACAGATGAATTAGAGGATTATGTAAAAGAGTTAGGATTGAAAGTATTTGGGGCGTCATCGAAAGAGTACGGTATAAACGTCCAGCCTTATTCGGGAAGTATCGCTAATTTGGCGGCATACCTGAGCGTACTTAAGTCCGGAGATAAAATCTTGGCGATGTCTTTGGAGCACGGCGGACATCTTACTCACGGCCATAAGGTAAGTATGACTGGTCAACTTTTCTCTTTTAGTCATTACGGAGTCAATACAAAAGGATTTATCGATTATAAAGATATTTTGAAAATAGCCAAAAAATTTCGTCCGAAGCTGATTGTCGCAGGAGCGACGGCTTATCCGCGGGAGATAAATTTTAAAAAATTCAGGGAGATTGCCGATGAGGTAGGCGCTTTGTTGATGGCGGATGTTTCTCACATTGCCGGACTTATCGTCGGCGGGGTTCATCTTTCGCCGATTCCTTACGCAGATATAGTAACCTCGACGACTCACAAAACCCTTCGTGGACCTCGAGGAGCTATAATAATTTCCAAGCACCAAATCCAAAAATCTAAATTCAATCTTACCGAAAGTATAGATAAAACTGTTTTTCCGGGCCTTCAGGGCGGTCCGCAGATGCATACTATTGCTGCCATGGGGGTGGCATTTGAAGAGGCGCTTCAGCCCTCTTTTAAAAAATACGCTAACCAGGTAGTAAAAAATGCCAAGAAGTTAGCGGAAGAATTGAAGCGCGCAGGCTTTAAATTAATATCCGGAGGAACGGATAATCATCTGATACTTGTCGATGTTACCTCACTGGGATTATTGGGCAAGGAGGCGGCCGATAGACTTGAGGCGAATGGGATTATCGTTAATAAAAATTCAATCCCTTTTGATACGAGAAAACCTTGGGATCCGTCCGGAATTCGTTTAGGTACCCCGGCTGTTACGACTCAAGGAATGAAGGAAGAGGATATGGTCGAGATAGCTAAGCGTATTGCGGAAACTCTAATCTCTAAGTCCTAATTTCTAAACAAATCCCAAAGTATCAAAATTACAAAAACTTCGTACTATAACGGACCTCTTGCTCTTTTGGTAAAAAAGTGGTATAATTGAGAAGCAAGTTAGTACTTCAAGAAGCTCAGTACAAGTGCCTTTATATGCTACTTGCGAATACTGATTGTGGCTTTTTGGGGATTTAAATCTCTAAAAAGCTGCAATCAGGCAGCGAACAGAGCAACGTGTCTCTTTGGAGACGAGTTGCGAAAAGGAAAGGGAGAACAAGTCATGGCAAATGACAAGTTCGTCATGTCGAGTCGGCAAGCAGCCGAACTCGATCACGCGTTCGAAAGGAACAAACTCACACCGGCAGACGTCAAGACGTTGTCGAGCGGTGATCTTCTCGGCAAGGTTCTCGGCGTCATCCGTGGCGCGATGGAAATTGTGCCTCGGAAACTTCCGACGTGGCGCACGATCACTATCGGTGCCCACAGTTCACTGGCCACGCTTGGTCAGTCTCTCGCGAATGGCGGGTTCCGAGTCAGCGACTTTGCCAACCGGCTTTTGGGCAAGATGAAGCTGGTCAGAGCCGCGAAGAAACTCGAGCTCGTCGTAGTCACGGTTGCCGAGCTGGGCTTCCCGAACGGGGCGACCTTCGCCCAGATCGTTAAAGTGGCCAAGCAGCTCGGTCTCAGTCTCTGTCCGGCAGAAGTTGGACCGGCTCTGCGGTTGGACTACAAGGATCAACCGAACGGCGAGTGGCTTCGAATTGCCATGAAGCCAGTTACTGACTCCGGCGGCGGTCTGCGCGTGTTCGGCGTCGGACACGACAGCGGTGGCCTGTGGCTCGGCACGCTTTGGTTCAGGCCCGAGTGCGTCTGGGGTCCTGGCGCTCGCTGGGTCTTCGTCCGGTCTCGCAAGTAGGCTCCTTGGTTTCTTGAGTCTCGGTTCTGGGGTCGGTTGGGATGTGAGTTCCAACCGACCCTTTTTGTTTTAAAAAGTTTATATTACAATTTAGAAATGGCGACATGCTTACGGTTACGGCTTTGAGCGGCCTCTAAAAAAACAAAGATACTTGGTATGAAATGCTAAGGTATTTTGATACCGAATTAGATACAGCCCAGAGAGTATTCAACGGGCAGTGGCAAGGACAGCGTCTCATACATTACTGACTCCGACGGCAATCTGAACGTGTTCAGCGTCGAACACGACAGCAATGACCTGTGGCTCAACACGCTTTGGTTCAGGCCCGAGTACGTCTGGAATCCTGACAATCGCTGGGTCTTCGTCCGGTCTCGCAACTATCCATATTTCTTCCCGCCTGTAAGGGCGGGGAGTTTTTTAATTGTTTCAACCAGCCGCCAATCTGTTTACCAATTTTTTCTAATTGTTCGGAAAGGATGATATATTTATTATTGTTAACTGATTTAATTTCCCAAGCCAACCTCATGAGAAACTTTACTGCATCTAGATTAGATGATGACTTTTCGACTAAATTTAGTTTTCTATAACCTGTTAAAAAACTTGCGGAGAATAATAATTCAGCTGTTTCAATAAGTAATGTGTCAATACGAAAACCTAAGGTGTGCCTTGAGGATGAAGGAAAATGAGACAAGACCTCATGCCAGTTTTTGTATAGTTCAATTAAACCATGAATAATCGGCAGGGTAGTGTTGGGGGGGGGGCATAGAAGAAGATCAAAATTCAAAAATCAAAATTCAAAAAATTTGAACGAGATTTTAGAATTTGAAGAAATTATTAGTTTAAATAACTTGCTTTTAGCTTGGCAGGAATTCGTAAAAGGCAAGCGGGGCAGAAGAGACGTCCAGGAATTTAGTTTCAACCTGATGGATAATATAATATCCCTTCATCAAGATTTATCAAATCATACCTACAAGCACGGAGGATATCAAGCTTTTAATATAAACGATCCCAAGCCAAGGAGTATTCACAAGGCCGGCGTCCGAGACAGACTTCTTCACCGCGCCATATATCGCGTGCTATACCCATTCTTCGATAAGACGTTCATATCTGACTCTTTCTCGTGCCGGATCAATAAAGGCACCCATAAGGCATTAAATAGATTCAGGACTCTCTTCCGTAAGGTAAGCCAGAACGATACCAGGACCTGTTGGGTGATGAAATGTGATATTAAGAAATTCTTTGAGAATATAGACCACGCGATATTGATCGGAATCTTGGAAAGACATATCCCAGATCAAAACGTAGCTTGGTTAGCTAAAGAGATAATTAGTAGTTTCTGTAAATATCCCAATAAAGGGCTTCCTCTCGGTAATCTCACCTCTCAGCTATTCGTTAATTCCTACATGAATGAATTTGACCGATATGCCAAGCATATTTTAAAAGCAAAGTATTACATAAGATATGCCGATGATTTTCTGGTTATGTCGCGGGATAAAGACTGGCTGCATGAAGCATTAGTTAAGATTGGCGGTTTTTTGTCAGAAGAACTAAAACTTCAGATTCATCCGAATAAGATATTTATTAGAACCATTTCTTCCGGAGTGGACTTCCTGGGCTGGGTCCATTTCCCCGACCACAGAGTGTTGAGGACGGCGACTAAGAGGAGGATGATCGGCGGGTTAAAAGTTAACAATAATCGAGAAAGTCGAGATTCCTATTTGGGATTGCTGAAACATGGGAATACTTATAAAATAAAGGAAAAATATGTTAATCAATGGGATAAAAATAGCGGATGAGATTCTAGCCGAATTAAAGAAGGAAATGTCGGACAATAATATAGAGCTATCTCTGGGCGCTGTTTTGGTTGGAGATGATCCGGAGTTCAAAAAATTCGTCGACTTAAAAGGCAGGGCGGCGAATAGGGCGGGGATCGGCTTCACTGTATATAAATTTCCCAAAGAAATTGATGAGGACGAACTAAAGAAAAATATTTTAGAAATATCCAATTGGTCGGACGGTATTTTGGTAGAGTTGCCGTTGCCTAAGCACCTCAATTCCCAGGAAGTACTTAGCGCGATCAAAGTCGAAAAAGATGTCGATGTTTTGTCAGACGACGCTCAGGAGATGTTTTATAAAGACAAATCAAAGGTAAATCCGCCTGCTGTGGAGGCCCTTAAGGTTATTTTTGAAAAATATTCAGTCAATCTTGAGGGTAAGAAAGCGGCTGTCTTTGGCCAAGGCATCCTGATCGGTAAGCCGGTATCTCATTGGCTTGAACAAAAGGGAGCGGAGGTATTCAGAATAAGGAGTATTACTAAGAATCCGGAAAGATTGTCGCGGGAGGCTGATATTGTGATTGCCGGAGTAGGGAAGCCGGGCTTGATCAAGGGTGCTGTGATTAAAGAAGGGGCCGTCGTTATTGATTATGGATACGGGAAGAAAGACGGTAAGATGGTAGGGGATGTAGATTTTCGCTCGGTCGCCTCTGTGGCCGGATTGATTACACCGGTCCCGGGTGGAATGGGGCCAATACTGATAGCGGCAGTGCTTAAGAATTTAATTAGGTTAAATTCTTCAAATTACAAATAACAAATCCCAAATCACAAATAAGTTCCAAATCCTAAATTTCAAACAGTTTGGAAGTTAGATCATTGGAATTTGGACATTGTTTGTAATTTGGTGCTTGGATGTCGGAATTTTATGAATGAAATCTTGTTTCGTGAAATTAACAGTTGGACCAGCCAGATTTATTGGCTTGATCGGTTCATGGTTTTTTCGGCTGAATGGCTCGGCTACTTTTTGATTTTACTTCTAATCGCCCCGCTACTGCTGACTTTTTTTATCAGGAACAAATACATCTCTTTACTGGTAAGGTCGGCCTTATTGAAGCTGAGTTATTACAAGGAGATGGTGGTTGTTGCTTTCGGGTCGGCTATTATAGCCCGTTTAATCTTTGCGGAGGCGATCAGATTTTTCTATTATAATCCCCGGCCGTTCTTAGTTTTAGATAATGTTAAACAGCTGATTAATCATGAAACCACAGGTTCATTGCCGTCCGGTCATGCATCTTTTTACTTTGCCTTAGCGGCCGGAGTCTATATTTATAATAAAAAAGCAGGCCGAATCTACCTGATCTCAGCCGGACTGATAGGATTTGCCAGAGTTTTTTCTGGAGTTCATTGGCCCGCGGATATTTTAGCCGGTGCAGCGCTTGGCATCGGAACGGCATTTCTGGTCAGACATCTATATCGTAAATATAAAACCGGCCGTTGAAGGCCGGTTTTATATTTAATGCGCTCGGGGGAGTCGAACCCACGAGCTCGTAAGGACACACGATGGCGCCTGTCCTGCACCGAGCTTTTTGCTCTGGTGCGGGAAGTCGATGCGCGCCCCGCACAAGTGGTGCCCTTGCACGGTCTTGGACCTTTGATGGTCGGGCCCCACAAGCATTTTTAAGGAGTTGTTCCAACTTCTTTTTAAAGCCTCTCGGTCGCGGCAATTTTGATTTTATTAGCTTGGTTTTAGATGCTTTCTGACGAGCTGAAGCCTCTCAGTCGGGTATAAAACAAGCTCTGTCAAAAATTTAAAATTACACATAATGGGACACGGTAGAGCATGTTTCGTGTGTAGTTTCAGACAATTTCGCCATTTAAGCTAGGTAAAACAAGGAAAAATTAAGCGTGACACAGTTGAAACGACTGTCCCATTTTAATGTCTCACTTGCCAAAAAACTAGGAAATACTTGATGAATTTGTGAGACACGGCTGTGTCCCGTTCTGTCTTATGCGGTTTCAAACAACTTCTTGAAAACTGGATCATTCTCAATCCAAAGATAGAAGGTCTTTCTGGATATCTTGACTGCCATACAGGCCTTGGCTATCTCTCCGCCTGATTTCTCAAAAGACATTAGGAAGCGGAGTTTCTTGATAAGGGTTCGGAGCTGAGGGCCTTTAAGATCTGCCATCTTGTTTAATCTTGCCACGATTGCTTCTTTTTGTCTTTCGGCGCGGCTGGCCCATATACTTGGTAGCTTCTCATTCCCTGAAGTAATTCGGTCGGTGAGCATACAAAGAACCACTAAGCATGCATTAATATTACCATTTTTTACGAAATCTTCCAGCTTTGAAATGTCATTTTCTCCCAGAGGCAGGATAATGATTTGATGCCGGGTAAAGAACCGGAAAAGACGGTCATAATCATCTGATGGAACGTCACCGGAAGTTACAAGGATGAAAATAGTGTTATCCTCTTCCCGGATACTCTTGATGACAGATTCTAAGTCGGTATCGTCTATTTGTTGATTCGGTCCGTCCTTTACCAGAATCTCAATCTTATTCGGTTCAGCTATTAGTTCTTCCTTGAGGAGCTGGGATAATGGTGCTTTGTCGGCCCTACGAAAAACCAGACTGGTGTAGGTGCCGAAAGGAGTTGCCTGCTCTAAAACAACCAGTTTACGCACGAAATGATAACTGAAAATTGCGGTAAAGAGATTCTGGACTCGGTTAGTAAAGACAGAGGGATTGGCAATGGGTTTATCCATGCCAGAATAATAGCAGGATTGGGTTTTTAGACAATCTCGAAATCGTTACTCATAATATTTAGATATTCTCTGCCCGACCGTGCCGCGATAATTTCCATCAAATGTATCCTGGTCGGTTTTATATGGTATTTTCCAGGCTATTCCAAGCTTTTTTAATTCATCGCGAATTCTTTTTATATCTGCCTCGTCGGTCCAATCATAAGTATAAACGCAGATGACTTTTTGTCTTGATTTTCCCGCAAGAGGATTAGACTTTGCTGTAGCAGTCTTTGACTCATACCCCAATTTGCCTTTTTCAGTGGCATATTTTATTTTTCTCCATACCGTATCAAGTCTTTCTTTATTTACAAATATAAGCCACTTTCCACCACACATTGTTCCTTTTGGGTATGCTCCCATTTTTCTTTCAGCAAAAATCCAATAAACATCGGTAACCTTGGAGGGGTTTCGATTGTCATAAAATAACTTGCCAGTCTTCATGAGTTTGAAAGTTTAAAATGGTGCCAAAGACTTATAATATTTGGCTCTCTTTTTGAATAACTTCTCCAGGTATTCTATGTTTTTGTCTCTATAATCATATATCGTCCTAACATCAGCTTTGCCATGCTGAATCCTGCCGATATATTGAATTAGCTTGCCCTCATAAGAAAAGGGATAAACCAGAAAGAGGCAGTCAATATTTTTGAGACTCGTACCTTCGCCCAATAATTGTCCCGTGGCAATTAAAATTTGAAAATTACCATCCTTAATTTGTTTTTCCTTTTCTCGTCTTTTCTTCGGTAAAAGATTCCCAGTCAAAACCGTTACCTCAAAGTCTTTTTTAAAATATAGACTAAGTATTTCTGCGTGATCTTTACACTCGGTCAAAACAAGGCATTTTTTGCCAGATTTTGCTTCTCTTATTACATCTGTTACTATCTGACTATTTCTTTGAGAATCAAAAACTAATATCTTAGAAAGGGCTGGGAATTGAGCTACACCAATACTGAATGGCACTGATAGATTCGTTTCCTGAATTACAAGCTTTAATTTGGGTGATGCTGTGGTTGTCTGCTGATTATAATTCCCGGGAACTGTATGTAAAACATCACCAAGATAAACAAAAATTAATTTTTCATCGTTATTTTTTCTTGTCGGTGTAGCGGTTAAACCATATAAGTATTTTGGAGAAAATTGGGTTATAACATCACGAAAAGTTCTGGCCGGCATGTGGTGGCATTCATCAACAAGTATAAGTCCAAATTGGGAAGCAACGCTCTTGAGGTCTGGCGTCTTAGCCAGAGTTTGTATCATTGCAACCGTAACCGGACTTTTTACAGTTTTCTTGGCCGAAACATATTGGCCAATTTCTCTTTTTGGTATTTTTAAAAAATCTTCAATCCGATCTAGCCACTGATTATATATCTGCTTCCTATGGGTAATAATGAGAGCTGGCTGAAGTTTATTAGCAATCAATGCTAATCCCATGATGGTTTTGCCTGATCCTGGCGGAGCAACTAAAATTCCTTGATCCTGATTCGTAAAATATTCCAATGCTTCTTTTTGATAATCAAAAAGTTGAAATTCAGGTTTTAAATCAATATCAGATAATTTATTTAAGGCATTCTCGACGATAAAGTCTATATTATTATCGTTTAGATGGGCTATGAGTTTATTTAAAAATCCCCGCGGCATCAAGACATTATTATCATCTTTCGCAATGGCCTTAAAATATTTTTCTATTTTATAGGTGGAAAGACCCATGTTACGTCTTACAATATAGTCCGAATTGAAGAAATTAAGATTTTCGGTAAGAAAATCGGTAAGTGTTTTAAACATTTGTTGTTTGGGTATCGATATATATGAACCAATGGTAAGAGATAACGATTTTCCATAAGAAACTTTTTTATTGTTTAGCTTATCCGTAGATAATCTATCGAAAACTCCGTCTAGATTAAAGGTGCTAATTCTTTTAATAGAGTTTATAAAATTCCATTGATCGTCTAGCAAACTAAAATTATTTTCTGGATCAAGAAATGAGCTGTTTCCTAGCTTTATAGAATTACCCTGAAGTGGCAGGGCGATAAGGTTGCCCAAACCCTTACCAGAAAGATAATCCTGATTCGGAAAAATGCGATCAAAACTATCTTCTTTATCAAACTGATCAATACTACCAGATTCTTTTATTAAATGAAGGAAAATCTTCCTGCTTTTGTACGCTGGATATGGTTGGTCAAAAAAGAACCAAACATGGCCTCCTTTTCCGGATCGGGACCTCTCAACATAGCCTAGCAGACCACGTTCAGAACACTTATAAAAAAATCTTTTTGCCGGTTCTAGCCAATTTTCTCCATCAAAATCAGCAGCAACAAACCAAGATGTGTTGTTAGTTAAAAGTGGGTACGTGCCTAGAACAACATCCCCTTTTAAATGTTGCTCGATAAAGTAATCGCTAAGAGGTGTATATTTATGCTTTTCTTTATCGGCGTATACTGGACTATAGCCGCTAATATCCGTACCCCATCTTTCCCAACGACGCGCAAAAACGTCGGTTCTGCCATTAAATAAACAGGTAAACAAATTAATTTTTTCTTGAGTGTTCATTAAAACATAAGGAGGCGGGCAAGCCGTATGGATTTATACGGGTGACGGCCTTCAAAATAGTCGTAAATTGGCTTGAGTCTCTCATCACCAAGTTGCATAAATACATTTTGAATTTCGTTCACAGTACCATCACCAACTTCAGTTTTAAGATGCGCGATCTGATCCATAGGCAATTGATCGGATGCCTTCAAATCCTCAAGATGCTTAATGATAGTTTCTTCTGTCCGGCCGCGTATCTTGCTTACTTCAGCTATAGTTTTACCTTCGCTAACAAGATCAAGTGTCTGATCCAATCTTCTTTCATTATCTCGAGAAAAACTAGTTCCGCGTACCTCAAATTCCGTAAATTCATCATCGGATAGTTCTTTTTTTACTCGTACTTTGCCTCCCAAAACAGAAACCAAGTTATTATGAAGTTGTTTTAACTGTTCTTCTTTTAAATTGGTATACATTAATTCAGCCTGATCTGAAAGCTGGCGAAAAATATTGTCATGCTCCGATACAATCGGATGAACAGCAAGAGCTTTTTCGTTATATCCAGCTAAATGTAGCCCATCTAATGTTTTGACCCTGGAAAGAGCCACATATCCCTGTCCTTCGACGAAAGCTCCGTTTAAATCCATAAATGCTTCATCCAAAGTGATGCCTTGGCTTTTATGAATCGTCATCGCCCAAGCCAGACGAAGAGGCACTTGTTCTATTTTAGCCACAGCTTCGCCATTTTCTTCAATTGTCCATTCCATCGGTTCAACGGTTAGCTGTCGTCCATGACGAATTTTAACAATCGGATAGTTTTCATCATCATATTGATCAAAACCCATGACTGTTCCCATTGTGCCATTAACAAATCCCTTATGAAGGTTATTCTTCGTAAACATTACTATTGCCCCCTTTTTAAGTTCGAGGTTCTCCGGAGAAAGACAACCTCGCTTTAATTGTTCGACAAGGTTAGCTTTTCCTCGCCCAAACATCAAAAAAGTCTTTGATTTACTGGGAAGCCTTTCAAGCTCTTCTGCATTTAGCCTATTAACATCTTCATTATGAGGAAAAAATTTAGTAACATTTTTGATTTTTTGCGAATCGGAGTCAACTAAACACCCGTCGAGGCATTGGCGATGTTCCTCTGAAACTTGTCCCGAACGAATAGCCGATAAGACCCCAAGAAATTTAGAATCAGATTGGCGATATTGTTCCGTTAGATAACACACTATTGGACTGGCCATAGTCCATGATTCGGATTCAAAGGCAAACTTATATGGTTCTTCATCTTCGCGCCTGACTGGAGGCAGTTGGAAAAAATCTCCTACCAAAACAACCTGGATTCCGCCGAATGGCTCCGGTGAACGCTTGATAGCTCGACAGACAGTATCAATAAGATTCAGAGTCTTGGCGTCCAGCATTGATATTTCATCAATGATAAGAACTCTGGCCTTTTTCACTCTGGCCGATGCCCTGCGTAAAGAAATAACCCTACCAAAATCTGCCGGAGATAATTCCTTTTTAATTCCGATTCCACTCCAGGAATGGATAGTCATTCCGCCGATATGGGTTGCGGCAATTCCCGTTGAAGCGGTAATAGCCGGTTCAATACCATGTCCTTTCAGATAAGAAACATATCGATTGATGGTGTGTGTTTTGCCCGATCCCGGCTCACCGGTCAAAAAAACATTTTTCCCAGTTTTAAGTATTGAGAGAGCCATGTCTTGAGTCATGCTCAAGATTTTCTCATTCTTTTCGAATAAAATCAACCTAACCTAAATTACAAAATAAAAACAGGGCTTTACTCCTGTGGATACGATCATTGACTTTTCATATCTGCCTATGCTATACTTGTTGCATACACATGAAAAAGCACTTCGTACGGGTGTGTCCCTACGCGGTGCTTTTTCTTTTACACTCTCTTCGCCAGCTTCTCCTTCAAGGTATCCAAATATGCCATCTTATCCCTGGCAGACTTTCTCAAAAGTGATGAACAGGTTTTTCGGTGAGGACTCAAAACTGCAAGAAGTTTTTTATTGTTATATAAATGGCGGGCCAGGGAGTAAAAATCGCCGTCACTGGTGACCAAGATTGCTTTGTCGTATTTCTGGTAATCAACCATCGCTTGAAGCACTAAATCGGCATCAACATTTCCCTTCACTCCGTCATTACCGTTGGGTAATACTGGTTTGAATTTAAGAATAAAACCGGCCTTTTGCAGTTCGTCATAAATATCATTATGCTCGGGTATAAAACCTATAAATAAATAAGCTTGAGTAACACGATACTTATGGTTTAGATATACGCGAAAGCGAAACCAATCTATGCTCCAGCCCAAATCCCGCTTAACGCCTTTATAAACATTTTGAGCATCTATAAATGCAAAATTGTTTTCTTTATTTAACATAAAATTATTTACACCCCTAATATGGCACTTATTGCCAAAAATTTCAAATTTAGGTTAGCACATTCCCATGAATATAAACTATCTGTCTTAAGAAATTCAATCGACTTAAAAGCCAGGATTACTGTAGCTTCTTGATGACTGTTAATTGACCACTCTTTATCACTTCGTATTGATTCTGTTTAGATAACTCGGTTAATTTACGCTCAACATATGCAGTTAATTCTTTCCTCTGTAGGTTAACTGGCGGACAGAATCTTAATTCTCCACCTACCCGTAAAGACCTCATTGAGTTCTGAAAGAATTCATCGATTTGTTTTTCGGAAATAGCATGGGCTGGAAGAGAATACTCGGCAAGAATAAAATCGAAAGAGTTATCCTTAAACGGTAAGTTCTCCCCTAAGGCAGCGACTGTCTTCTTGGTTATGGAAGGGCGATCAGTTTCAGCTAGTTGGCCAGCTAGTTCATCTGCGCCTTTCTCAATTTTTTGATCTGGGTCTTCAAATATTGGATCGACAGAAAATACATCAGCCACTATGCCGTTATCTTCTACTTCTTTAGCAAACCTTCTGGTGCCAGAGCCCAGATCAAGAATTCGTTTTCCTGCTAACTCTTCCCTGGTTAAGCCAAGGTCTAAGAGGTATTTATCTAATCCACGATCAGAAGTAGGAATCTGCTCCGGGCTCATATAATTTTTTTCGATTTTATTATTACGTTCCATTTCTGATTTATACCCAGATGAGTTCTTCTACAAAACTACTGATTGAGTTCGTCGAGACGTCGCCGAGTTGCTTCAAATTCTTCACGTGTCGGAGTTTCTTCTGGAAAAGCTATCCGTCGCTTCATGGATTCAAATTTGTCTTCGGCAAATAAGTATGAGTACGGGTCACCAAGTTGTTCGTTAGAAACTTTAAACTCGTCTGCGTCTGGCCAGAGCTCTCTACCTCGCTTTAACGCTTCTTCGATGGTGGCGTCATTAAGTAAATCTTCATGTACCCCTTCTTCACCATCAGCCTTAAAGAAAGCAAATACGAAAAGTTGTTTATATTTTTCCCTTCTCTTGTCTTTTTCGGATTCACCACTCGGTTCTTCTGAAAATGTTATGGTTTTGTTTGCTCTATCTATTCTGCCAATCCTAATATTCTGTTCTTGTATTTGTTGCACTTTTCCCGGTGCCACTTCTTCGCCCCAACCCCGCTCGATACCTTCGATCTTAACAAGTTTTTTATATGGCAAAATCTTTCTTTCGCTGTCGGATATTTCTTCAATATAAAATTCATCTCCAACATCATCCGGTAACTGTATAACCTCAACAGGCTCACCCTTTTCATTCAAAATGTGAAATTTATTGTCAGCTGAACTTTTTTCTAATTTCTCTTGAGACATATGTTTATAAAATTAAAATTATTTAGCTAGAAGTATGGTAAACCCACTAAATTACAAAATATCTTTTAACGCTTTCAGAGATTCTCGTGCGTCGCGAATCATCGTTAATTCTTCTTCATCGCTAGCACTAATATCCCATTCTAGCGCTTCTTCGATCGCTTCCAAATCTGAGCGAAGTTTTTTCATATCGTCTGGTGAAAAACTTTTTGATGTGATTGGTTTAGGTTCTTTCTTGTTCCAATTTCCAAAACGATCCAGCGGCATATCAAGCATTGCCATGACTTCTGCCATAGAATCTTGGGCCTTATGTACCATATCTACTTCTTCTGAAGTACCACAAAATTTTGCCAAATCCCATGTCATGACTTCCCAAGTTTTATCAGCTAAGTCACGCAGTTTTTTTACTTCATCCTCGGAAAAATTCTTTGGATTTTCTCCGCCTTCTAATTTCGACTCTGGATTTTTAGATATTTGTTCCATCGGCTTATATTAGTAAATTAAGTATAGAAAAGCAAGAATTATATCAACATAATCAAAGGTCTGGAGAAGCCTGGACTTACATAACATCTTGCGTCATCCCTTGGGTATGAACAATATACCAAAACAAGAGATTTCGGGGGCTTTTGAGGGTCCAAAAGCGGTTGAACCAAAGAAGATTAAGTATTGCCTCTATGCTCGTAAATCGACGGAATCGGAAGAACAGCAGGTTCTCTCTATTGATAGCCAAATCAAGGAGATGATCAAGATAGCCGAGCGGGATGGGCTTGAGATAACCGAGATCAGAAAAGAATCTCATTCGGCCAAAGCTGTCGGCCAGCGGGAAATTTTTAATACCCTACTAACAGATATTAGGGCCGGCAAATTTACTGGTATTTTAACCTGGGCTCCAGATCGATTATCTCGTAATGCTGGCGACCTCGGAAGCTTAGTAGACTTGATGGATCAGAAACTTCTTCTGGAAATTAGGACTTTTAGTCAAAAATTTACCAATAATCCCAGCGAGAAGTTCATGCTGATGATTCTGTGTTCGACAGCGAAGTTAGAGAATGACAATAAATCGGAAAATGTGAAGCGGGGTCTTAGAACAAGATGTGAACAAGGCCTTCGGCTATCTGTAGCCCCTACCGGCTATTTAAATGAAAAGCGCAAAGATAAACCCTGCGAAGTTATTGTTGATCCGGTTAGAGCTCCCATCATCAAGCAGATGTTTGAAAAAGTAGCCAATGAGCATTGGTCAGGAAGAAGGATTTATCAATGGCTTAAAAATGACGTGGATTTAAAAACAGTTAATGGAAAACATCTATCGCTCTCCAATATATTTATCCTCCTGCAGAAAACCTTCTATTACGGCGTCTTTGAATTTCCTGAAGGATCGGGAAACTGGTATACTGGCCAGCATACGCCCATAATCACCAAAGAGCTATTTGACCGAGCCAGGGAGCAGCTTAAAAGAAGCGAGATTAAGAATAATAAGGAATTTGCCTTTACGAAATTAATAACCTGCGGATTATGTGAGTCGGGCATTACCGCTACTGAGAAATGGAAATATCAAAAAAACGGCAATACTCACAGGTATGTCTATTGCGGCTGCACTAAAAGACGTGACGTAAATTGCCAGTGCGGGTATATCAAAGAGGAGGAAATTATCGAGCAAATTATCGCCATATTAGACACCCTTGATATGAATGAGTTGGGGATAAAGCAGAAGTTCCAGGATGAGATAGCGAGATATAATAAATTTAGGAAAATTGCCTTGGGTAAGAGTCGGGAGCAGAATACCGACCTTGAGATCTTCGACGCTAAGGCCTATGCCATATACATTCTAACCGAGGGTGCTATTACAGAGAAACGAGAATTACTATCAAATCTCAAGAGTAAATTGATGCTCAAGAATAGAGTCATTAGTCTGATGCCAGAAACAACGGCATAATCACATCGCTCAACAAAAAATATCGCAGCTTAATTGCTGCGATATTTTTTGTGTGAAAGATATTTCGTCCAATCGGGTCGGCTCTCACGGTCACCCAAAAGAGTCAACAAACCCGGTCGCAAAACACCTCTCGCTGGCTTGTGCCGCTGGTCGGGGTCGAACCGACATGGCCGTGAGGCCATACGATTTTGAGTCGTACGTGTCTGCCAATTCCACCACAGCGGCATGAAATGATATTGGAAACTCTACCATTTTTCTTGGTAATTTTCAAATACTTTCAGTCATTGATAATTTATCCTACTGGTATACAATTAAGTTATTGCTATGGCTCGGATTATAGGCGTGGTAAATCAAAAAGGCGGAGTCGGGAAAACTACAACGGCAATGAATTTGGCCGCCTTTTTGGCTGTTATGGGAAAGTATGTGCTTTTAGCCGATCTTGATCCCCAGGCCAACTCAACGGGAGGATTGGGCGTTTCGGTCGGTGAGGACCATCCGACTATTTATCATTGCATAGTAAATGATCAGAACCCCACATTATCAATCAAGAAAACTTCTATTTTCGGCTTTGATATTCTTCCGGCATCCCAGGCTTTGGCCGGAGCAACGGTTGAGCTTGTTTCCATGGAAGATCGCGAATCAAGATTGAAGAGAGTGCTGGATTCCGTCAGAACTAATTATGACTATATTTTAATTGATTGTCCTCCGTCGCTCGGGCTTCTTACTGTTAACGGACTTGTTGCCGCGGAAAAAGTAATTATTCCGGTCCAGTGCGAATACTACGCACTCGAAGGCTTGAGCCAGTTATTGAAGACAATTGAGCTGATACGCGAAGGACTTAACCCCGATTTGCAAGTGCTCGGCGTATTGCTTACAATGTATGATAAAAGGAATCATTTAGCTCATCAGGTGCTGAATGAAGTCAGCAAGAATTTTCCCGGTAGAGTATTCAATGCCGTAATTCCGCGGGTGGTTTCTTTGGCCGAAGCGCCGAGTTTCGGAAAAACTATTCTTCAGTTTGATCCTGGCTCTAAGGCGGCAAAGGAATACAGGAGATTAGCCGAGGAAGTAATACAACTAACATCATGAAGAAGTTATTCGGATTGGGTAAAGGCTTAGAATCGCTGATTCCAGCCTCAAAAAACATAAAACCTACCTCTCCCAAAGAGAATGTCTTTTACGTCGAAGTTCATAAGATCAAAGCTAACCCTGATCAGCCGAGAAAGGATTTTGATAAAGATGGGCTTGATGAGCTTTCAAAATCAATCAGAAAATATGGAGTCCTTCAGCCCCTTTTAGTTTCCAAAGTAGAAACGGAGACTCTTAAGGGTTTGGATGTAACCTATCAGCTGATCGCCGGTGAAAGAAGGCTAAGAGCAGCTAAGTTGGCAGGCTTGCCTCAAGTGCCGGTTGTTATCAGGGATGATTTTGAACAAAAACAGAAAAGACTCGAGGTTGCCCTTATAGAAAACGTTCAAAGAGAAGATTTGAATCCGGTAGAAGAGGCTGAGGCCTATGAAAGATTCAGTAAGGAATTCGGCCTGACCCAAAAAGAAATTGCTGAAAAAGTATCTAAATCTCGGGAAGTGGTGGCTAATGCCGTAAGGCTCCTGGGCTTACCCAAAGACATCAGGGAGTCATTAAGGATAGGGAAGCTTTCTCGGGCCCATGCAAGGGCATTATTGGCTTTTAACGACCAATCTCAGCAGAGAGAAGCCTATAAGCAGATTCTTTCGGGAGCCTTATCCTCGAAAGACGTCGAAAGCATGGCTGCAAGCCTGAAACCCGGTACAAACAGGAAGCAATCAGCTAAAAAAGACAACAAATTCGTAGAGCTCGAGAAGAATTTAGCTGAAATGCTCAAAGTTCCTGTCTTGATTCGTAGCGAACAGGGAAAGGGCAGAATTGTCATTCGGTTCGCATCTCTTGAAGAACTTAATACCATTGCAAAAAACATCATCGATTAATCGATGATGTTTTTTGTCCTGAGCATAGTCGAGGGGCACATCATAAAGTCACTCAGCCTTGGCTTATTCGAGGCACGCCATAAAGATGCTCCGTCCTAACCCATTCAGGGCACGGTGTAAATTTCTACTGAAATTTCACCTTTTACTCAATCCAGTCGATTTCCGTAAATCCCTTCATGGGTTAAGGCTTCGTTTGGTATTTGGTTTATAAAGTCTTCACGGATATAGTACTTTGAAAAAGACTCTTGATTTTATTTTAAAAGTATGATATAATAGCAAAAAGGAGGCAGTACCGTGATCCAACGGCCCGGAAAAAAGCTTAAAATAAGAAAATCCTTCCTATTCATTACGGGTCATTCTCTCGAACGGTTCAAGGAGAGATGGAGAGCCGTCGATGAGTTCGATCGGATGCCAACTTCCGAGGACGAGTGGCGTCAGAAGTTCGAGATGACGCTTCGTAGATCTCGTGAAGTCGAGCTTCCTAAGCTTCAGCGCGTCCATCAGCTGATCAATTATGGCCGAGAGGATGTCAGATTTTTCAATTCTAAAAATGGCGAATGGCGATTCGTCGCCTTTGACGATGAGCGGGATGGCATTGTCGGCATCGTCATAGTAACGTCCATTTGGAAGGGGCGGGAATACCGACCCTCGGAGGAGGAAGATCAGATCGCGTGGTGACCCCACACAGAAAAGCAACATACTTGCTTCATCGGTGTGGGGCTTTTCTGTTCCCGATTCATTAAACAGGTCTTGCCTGTTTAAAACAACCTGAGCGAGAAGACCTGCCCATCTGAAGCATTTGAGACCCTGCCCTTTGCTTGGTTCTGAAAGGGCAGGGCGAACATAGTTGAGGTTGCCGCAGGAGCAGCCGGAGACGTGCTGAGGGTGGGCAGGTTTTTGAGCGCCTATTTTTTGATCGCCCACCCAGCCGACATTATTCTTTTCCCGGCCACGTCCTTAATATTTTTGCAGGTGGCTAAATGTATACTGACTCCGCGGTTGATAGTCATGTAGCCCTTTATTTTGCTTCCTACTTCAGGACGGCAGCATTTCGCAATTTTATATAGTAATCCTCTTTGCCCTTGAATTACGGGTATTCCCGGGATGCTAACTTTCTCAACGTAATCCGCTTTCTTTTTTACCTTATTTCTTGTCGGTAAATCTTTTTCTGCAGATTTATTTTTAACTTCGTTTTCTCTGAACCAGGATTTGATCCTTCTTTTGGCTTCGGTGGTTTTTACGAACTCAAGCCAATCAAAAGAAGGCTTTTTATTTTTGCCCTTTATAATTTCCACCACGTCGCCATTTTTAAGCCCAAATTCCAGCGGAACCATCTTGCCGTTAACCTTGGCTCCGGTTACAGAATGGCCGAGATCGGAATGGATAGCGTAGGCAAAATCTATCGGAGTCGCTCCTTCGGGTAAATCTTTAACATCTCCCTTCGGGGTAAAAGCAAAAATTCTGTTTTTGAAGAAATCAATTTTCAGATTAGTAAAACTTTCACCCAGTTTAGTTTCTTTGAGGAATTTCTTCAGTTGAGAAATCCATTGGATTTCGTACTTATCGGCAATAGTGACCTTCTTCTTTCCTCCCTCAGAGTAAGCCCAGTGAGCGGCGATACCGTTTTCGGCGTGATCGTGCATATCCTCGGTTCTTATCTGGATTTCGACGACCCGGCCCTTTTCGCAGAATATCGTCGTGTGAAGGGATTGATAGCCGTTGGGCTTGGGCAGAGCTATGTAATCTTTTATAAGGCCTGGAAAGGGTTTGTAATATTTATGTATAACCCCCAATGCTTCGTAGCATGATTTGATATCCGGAACTATGACTCGCATGGCTACCAGGTCAAAAACCTTGTCCAATTCTAAGTTTCTGTTTTTCAATTTCTGGTAAAGGCTGAAGTAGTGCTTTGAGCGGGAATGCATATCCAGAACCTCTATGCCCGCATCGGTAAGATGTTTTTTGATGACGGGCTTCGTTCTCTCTATGTATTTGTTGGTATCGGCATATTTATCCTTTACCATTTTTACGAACTTCGAATACTCATCGGGATAAACATAAGGAAAGGCAAGATCTTCGAGTTGTCCTTTAAGACGGCCCATTCCGAGGCGGCCGGCTATAGGGGCATATATTTCCAGGGTTTCAAGGGCGATTCTCTGTTGATCTTGTTTGTTCTGATACCTGAGCGTCTCCATGTTATGGTATCTATCGGCAAGTTTTATAAGGATAACCCGGATATCCTCTGCCATCGCGAAAAACATTTTCTTCAACGAACTGAGATGCCGGGCGTAATCCATATCCTTTTTGTTCAAGCCGTCGCGAGAAGCATATTCTATTTTTCCTAATTTCGTAACCCCGTCAACTAAAAATGCCACTTCCTTTCCGAATTGCTCCTGAATTAACTTGGAGTTAAGAGGCGTGTCTTCAACGGTATCGTGGAGTAAGGCCCCGGCGACGGTTACGGCATCAAGTCCGAGTTCCGAGAGAAAGTATGCCGCATGGAGAGGGTGATTTATGTAATCTTCGCCTGAAAGCCTCTTCTGGCCCCGATGGGCCGTTTCTGCAAAATCAAACGCCTTCCCGATTAATGCCTTACCCTCATCATTATATGCCGGGTTGCTGATTATTTGTTGTAATAGCTCGGTCATTTTGACAGCTTAATAGAATAAATGTACTCTACTATCAGTTTTTTTTCAATTAAGAAAAAGGAGGACGAATTGGCTCGGATCAATCAGAAACAGATAGAGCGTTTTGCCGCTAAAGTGAGAAGCATCGATACTTCGCGGGCTAAGTTGAATTTCTATTCTTACCATAAGGATAATCAAGAGGTAGTCGAGAGCGATAAATATCCGCCCCTCAACGCCCCTGGAGTTATAAATTTCTTTTTTGCCGTTACTATGCAGAATTACGGTTTCTGGATCGGCGATATAGGCGGGTACGTTGAGCCGTTGGTAAAAGAAATCGACGGGAAGGTCTTAAAGGGCTCTGATCTATTATCGGTTTTGTCGATGAAGGTTTATCGAGAAAAGGGGCCGGAGTTTTTCGATCCTCAGAATTTAGCCAAGCTGTCATTTTTAGATTTTTGCGCGTGGTTTCCCGAGAATGCAGGTTTTCAGGACTTAACGATCCGTCATCAGATGGCCGTGGATTACGGAAAGTTCATGAGCCGGTTTACCGATTCGCCGGTCGAGTCTTTAGTCAGTTTCGCCAATAGCCAAAAAAGACCCCTTAGCTTCTTTTTGAGGCAGACAAAGAATCTGCCGGGCTATGACAAGGACGAGCTGGCCAAGAAGAATCTTCTTCTGGCCATGATCCTGTCTAATCGTCCCGAGAGATTTTTAAGAGTTAATAGTGAAGAAAAGTGGAATCCGATTGTCGATTACCATTTAATGAGGGTGGCTTTGAGGCTCGGATTAGTGGATCTGTATCCCGCAGAAGATCGGCTGATTGCATCAAGAGGCTATGTGATGCCCAGTGTTGAGAAAGCGATCAGGCAGAAGGTTTTCGATGCGGTTGGCAGGGTTATAGATTTATCCGGCAAGCCGATGAGTGAAATAGATTTTCTGATGTGGAGCGCCCGTCGGTACTGTCCGGAAATGACCAAGCCGAATTGTTCCAAATGTGTTTTGAGCGAGGTATGTCCTAAAAAAGATTGGCTCTTCCAGCCGGTGTTCAGAACCACGAATTACTAAAGATAAAAAGACCCCTTGGGGTCTTTTTTAATTTTTTTCCGGTTCTGACGTTGTCGCAGGAGCTATCTTTTTCGTGTTTTTACATTTAGGGTACCGGCTGCAAGCGATAAATTTTCCGAAACGGCCGGTCCGAACGACCATCTCTCCCTCTCCGCACTTATCGCACTTTTCTCCGGTTTTTTCCGGTTCAACGGCGGACTTATTGTCTTTCAGGATATTTTTGCAGGTCGGGAAATTAGAGCAGGCGGTAAATTTACCGTATCGGCCCATTTTAACGACCATATCCGATCCGCACTTTTCGCATTTCAAATCCGTTTTTTCCATTTGAGTAACCTCTTCTTTAGAAACTTCCTCGTATTTGGTTGCGAGTAATTTCGAGAATGGGTTATAAAATTCTTTTACAACTGGAACCCAGCCTATCTTGCCCATGGCAATGTCGTCAAGTTCATTTTCGAGTTTCGAGGTGAATTTGATATCAACAATTTCAGGGAAATGGGCCACTAAGACGTTATTTACCAGGGTTCCTATTTCGGTCGGATGAAAATATCTTGATTTATCTTTATTTACGTAATTTCGGTACAAAATAGTTGATATGATCGGGGCATAAGTTGATGGCCGGCCGATCCCTTCTTTTTCTAAAATCTTGATCAGCGAAGCCTCATTGTAGCGGGCGGGCGGCTTGGTAAAATGTTGTTCCGGTTTCAGCTCTTGAAGATCAAGTTTCTCTTGGACTTGCACCGTGGGAAGCTCGTTCTCTTCAAATTTAGTCGGATATATTTTTAAAAATCCGTCGAATTTTAACACTGATCCGTTGGCTCGGAAGGTATATTGTTTTGCGGCTATATCGATCCCGGCGTTATCAAAGACGGCTTTAGACATCTGAGAAGCCATGAACCTGTTCCATATCATTGTATAAAGCCTCAACTGCTGGGGCGTCAGGAATTGTTTTATGCTGTCTGGATGCCTGCTCGGATCAGTCGGCCTTATCGCTTCGTGGGCTTCCTGGGCCGATTTAGATTTAGTTTTATATCTTCTTTGCTCAAGATATTTTTCACCGAATTCTTCAATAATATAATTCTTGGCTTCGCTAAGAGAATCTTCGGAAAGGTTTAAGGAATCGGTCCTCATGTAGGTGATGAGACCGACCGAACCCTCTTTTCCTATATCAACGCCTTCGTATAATTGCTGGGCTATTACCATCGTTTGTTTAGCCGAGAAGCGCAGTTTCTTAGCGCCGTCCTGCTGAAGGGTGCTGGTAGTAAAGGGAGGAAAGGGGGATCGGGACATTTCGTTTTTTTCCACGTTCTTGACCATGTAATCTGCGCCCGCGAGATCTTTAACGATTGATGCGGCCCGGTCTTCGTTTTTAATATCTAATTTCCCGACATTTTTATCGCCGATCATCGTTAGATCGGCCGGGAATACCTTATCTTTTGAGCCGAGAAAAGCAGTTACGGACCAGTACTCTTCGGGTTTAAATTTTTCTATTTCCTGCTCTCTTTCAACGATCAATCTCAAAGCTACAGACTGGACGCGTCCGGCAGAAAGTCCGCGGGCGACCTTCTTCCATAGAAAAGGAGAAAGTTTGTAGCCCACCAATCGGTCTAATATTCTCCTTGCCTGCTGGGCGTCCACCAAGTTGGCGTCTATTTGCCGGGGGTTCTTTAGGGCCGAATCAATGGCTTTTTTAGTAATCTCGTGAAAAACGATTCTTTGAACCTCTTTTTTGGGTTTGGTTTTTGGATTTTTTCCGGATAGGCCGATAGCCTCGCTTAGATGCCAGGCTATCGATTCTCCTTCCCGATCCTCGTCGGTTGCCAAAATGATCTTGTCTGATTTCTGGGCGCTTTTTTTGAGAGAGGTCAGATTCTTCCGAGCTTTTGTCGGGATGATATATTTGGGCGTGAAATCTTTCTCCGTGTCTACTCCCAATTCACCCTTAGGAAGATCTCGGACGTGTCCGTATGACGAAGCAACTAAAAAATCATCTCCCAGAAAACGGGATATAGTTTTAGCTTTAGTTGGAGATTCGACTATGATTAAATTCATGGAGGCTCTCTAGGTCTTCATATATTTTCCGTCCCCGTAGTTTTTTACATAACCTTCTATCTCAAGCATGGACAATGCCGTAATTATTTCTTTTGGTTCAAACTTGGATTCTCGTATTATTTCATCGGCATGCAGGGCGCCTTTACTATCCAGTATATCAAGAATCTGTTTCTGGACAGGATTCTTTGTGGATATATTGATTTTTTTGGAATCAGATAAATTCAGATTTTGTCCGTATTCATTGATAATATCTTCGGCTGAAGAAACTAATTTAGCGCCCTGCTGGATCAGCCCGTTAGGTCCGATCGACTTTGAGGAGAAAATACTCCCGGGAACGGCGAAGACGTCCCGATTCTGGTCAAGGGCGCATCGAGCCGTAATCAGGGACCCGCTTTCTTTGTCGGCTTCAATAATCAAAACCCCGACTGATAAACCGCTGATTATTCTGTTTCTTTGGGGAAACGTTTTTTCGTTGGCATGAAAACCAGCCGGATATTCGGAAACGATCAGGCCTTCTTTCCGGAGTACGTCCATGCCTAATTGGAAATTCGTTTTAGGGTATATATTTTCGTCATCCACTCCGGATCCGAGCACGGCTATAGTTTTCCCGCCTGCATCAAGGGCAGATTGGTGAGCTACCGCGTCTATGCCAAGAGCCAGCCCGCTTACTATAGTAAAGCCATTTCTTGCTAAATCAGAGCTCAATAGTCTGGCCGACTCTTTGCCGTATGCGGTCAATTTCCTTGTTCCTACCACCGCAAAACAGGACGTATTCAGCAGTTTAAGATTGCCTCTGCAATATAGGACTTCGGGACTATCATGAATCTCAGATAAGACGCGCGGGTAGTCTTTGTTCCCTTTGGCTACTTTTACTATTGGGAAGTTCATCGGTGGGAGAATACGTTATTCATTCTGTTTAGTCAACTTTCGGTTTTACAAGAGCTACTATATAATATGTATATATGCATTTATCAATTGTGATCCCGGCCTATAACGAGGCTAAAAGGATTTCTTTAACACTAAAGTCTATCGATGAGTATTTGAGGCGCCAAAATTACGATTATGAAATAATTGTCGTGAGCGACGGTTCCAAAGATAATACCGGCGAAATAGTCAGAGGAATGGTGCCGGCGATAAGCGGTTTGCGCCTGATAGATAACAAAGAAAACCACGGAAAAGGCTATGTCGTAAGGCAGGGGATGTTACAGGCCAAGGGGGATTTGCGCCTTTTCACTGATGCTGATAACTCCACTTCGGCAGACCATCTGGATCGGTTTATTCCCTATGTGAATCAGGGTTACGGAGTCATTATCGGCTCAATCGGGGTTGCTGGACATAAGGTTGCATCGGGGAGCGAGCCATTATGGAGAAGAGTTGCCGGTAAAATGGGCAATTTGTTCATTCAGGCTATGGCCGTACCGGGTATTCAGGATACCCAAAGAGGATTTAAGCTTTTTACCGCCAAAGCTGTCCAGGATATTTTCCCCAAGCTCACTATTAACCGATGGGGGTTTGATATAGAAGCCTTGGCCTTAGCCCGAAAGTTCGGACATAAAATCAAAGAACTCCCCGTAGACTGGAAAAACGATCCTAACTCCAAGGTGGGATTGAAGGCTTACATTCAGGTTTTATGGGAAACGGTGATCATCAGATGGAATCTAATGAGAGGAAAATACAACCAACGACCAACGGCTAACGACTGACGACAAGATATTTGTTGTAAGTCGTAAGTTGTAAGTTGTAAGTTTAGGTGTTAAACGAATTTCGACAAGATCTGGTTTCCGGCGAGTGGGTTCTTTTCGCGACTGAGCGGGGGAAAAACTTAACTTCTAAGTCAAGATTCGAATTTTATCAGCCGAAAGAAGACTGCCCCTTTGAGGAAACTAAAATCGGAGAACAGGAAGTAGTTTGGGCCGAACCCTCCGGAAAAGACTGGTGGGCGGCGGTGATCAAGAATAAATATCCGGCCGTCAGACCGGGTCCTTTTAAACCGGAATACGAATATGGTCCGTTTAAGATACAACTGGCGGTGGGAGATCATGAGGTAATAGTTTTTCGAGATCATGATAAAGGATTCGATGAATTCTCGAGGGAGGAGTTGGTAAAGGCGATCCAGGTCTATAAAAGAAGGTACAAAGAGCTTTCAGCTCAGGAATACGGAGGGTATAGCGTGATTTTTCATAATCATGGCCGGGAAGCCGGGGCGAGTATTTATCATACCCATTCCCAGATAATTTCTACCCCGATTCTTCCGCCTGACATATCGCGGAGTCTTTACGGGTCGTTTCGTTATTATAGGAAATACGGGAAGAGGGTCTATGATGTATTATTAGATTGGGAGTCAAAGCAGAAAAAGAGAATAGTTTACGAAAACGATGACTTCGTAGCATTCTCGCCGTTCGTTTCCAAATATCCCTATGAAATAAGGATATTTCCGAAAGAAAGCCACGCCCACTTTGATAAAATGCCGGATGCCAAGGACCCGTCGTTTGCCGACGCTTTTTATGTATCTCTTCAAAAAATGAAAATAGCCCTCAAGAAGCCGTCTTTTAATTTTTTCATTCATACCGCTCCATCAGCCGAGAACAAAGCCTTCAGAGAGGAATTCGGAGTTAATCTTCATGATTTTTATCATTGGCATATGGAAATAATTCCTCATTTAAAGATTGATGCCGGATTCGAAATAGGTACGGGCATAGAGATTAATGTGGTTGATCCCGATGAATCGGCAGAGATTCTTAGAAATGTGAAAATTTAAATGTCGGCCCTATTATCTTATATCAGCAGTTTCGCTCTATCTTTTATTGATAAAACCGGCTATGCCGGCGTTTTTGTTTTATCGGTTGTTGAGAGCGCCGCCATTCCGATTCCTTCAGAAGTTGTTATTCCTTTCTCTGGTTTTTTAGCTGCTATAGGAAGATTCAGTTTTTGGCCAGTGGTTATTTTAGCTACCTTGGCTAACTTAACCGGCTCCCTTATTTTATATTGGATTGGCAAAAGCGGCGGCCGGTGGATAGTGGAGCGTTATGGCAAATATTTTTTGATACACAAAAAGGATATAGAAAGAGGGGATGCCTGGTTCAAAAAGTACGGATCCAGTGCTGTATTTTTTTCAAGGATGCTGCCGGTTATCAGGACATTCATCTCTTTACCTGCCGGCATTGCTCTTGTAGACTTTAAAAAGTTTGTAATTCTGACTTTTTTTGGGGCGCTTCCTTGGAACCTAACCCTCGCTTTTATAGGGTTTAAGGCCGGAGAGAACTGGGGGCTTTTGCATGACTACTTTAGGCAGGCCGATGTTTTTATTGTAATATTATTATGTGCTGGGGTCGTTTGGTACGTCTTTAAACATAGAAGGCATTAAGAATAATATGGCTAAAAAAACTATCATCGCTAATTGGAAGAACCATCCCGAGTCTCTTGCTCAGGCGCAGGAGATATTAGATTTTACGAATGATTATCTTGATTCTTTGGGTGATTTCAGGGAGCTATCGTTAGTCTTTTGTCCCCCCTTTGTTTTCATGGAAGAAGTTGCCAAAATTCTTCAAATGTCCCACTTTGAACATGAGGCTTTTTTGGGCGCACAAGATATAGCCGCAGAAGACAAAACCGCTTTAACCGGAGAAATTTCCGGTCCGATGCTAAAACGGCTCGGGGTGGATTATGTCATTATCGGACACTCTGAAAGACGTTGGAAACTAGGAGAATCAGACGAGGTGGTCAATCATAAACTAAAGACTGCCATAGAAAATGGTTTAACGCCTGTTGTTTGCATCGGAGAGAAGGTACGGGACGGAGGGTTTGGCAAATTCATAGAGGATCAGGTTCTGAAAACATTTAAAGGTCTTGGACCTGATCAGATAAAACGGTGCCTGATTGCCTATGAACCGGTTTGGGCTATCAGCACTAATCCGGGCGCTAAACCTGATACACCCGACTCCTCTCTTGAATCGGTCAATATAATCAGGGATGTATTGATTGGAAATTGGAAATTAGAAATTAGAAATTTGCCGAGGGTGTTATACGGCGGCTCAGTTAGTTCTAAGAATGCGGCTGATTTTCTGAACCGCAAAGAATTCAGCGGAGTTTTAGTCGGCGGGGCAAGCGTAAATAAGGAGGAATTTGTTAAGATTTTAGAAATAACATCAAAAATAAAATAATGCTTAGAACCATAAATAACATAGGAACACTCAAGGGCAAAAAGGTTTTGCTTAGAACCGATTTTGACGTTCCGGTTGCCAAAGAAGAAGTAACCGAACCGTTTAGAATTCAAAAACAGAAAAAAACAATCGATCATCTTCTTGCCGGCGGTGCAAGGGTAGCGATGGCGGCCCACATAGCATCTCTCCCTTCTTTTCAGTCGGTAATGCCTCAGATCGAGAAGATCTTAGGTAGAAAAGTCCGGTTAATAGGAGAGATATCCGATTTTCATAATGCAGACGAGTCTCTTTGTCTTCTCGACAACGTAAGAAGATATTCCGGGGAAGAAAAAAATGACATGAAATTTTCCAAGGACCTGGCTAAGCGTTTTGATATTTATGTAAATAACGCTTTCGCCGTATGCCACAGGAACCATGCTTCGGTTTCGGGTGTTACAGAATTTTTAAAAAGCTATGCCGGCTTTATAGTTGAAGAAGAGGTCAGAGAACTTGGAAAATGTTTAGACGCCCCAATGGCCGGCAAGGTCGTTATCATGGGAGGGGCCAAGGCTTCCACGAAAATTCCGGTTATAAAGAATTTCATCAATAAAGCCGAAAAGATATTGGTGGCAGGAGTTATCGCTAATGACATATTGAAAGAAAAGGGCACTAACGTACTTGGTTCCGTAGCTGATTCTGACTCCAAACAACTTCTATCAGGCCTCGATATGGACAGCTCTAAACTGGTACTTCCTGAAGATTTCAATGAATTTGAAGGCAGATTTCTTGACATCGGCCCTAAAACCATCAGTAATTACGTGGCCATTATTAACGGTGCGAAAATGATCATCTGGAACGGGCCGATGGGAGTTTTCGAAGACTCAAGATTTTCCGGCGGTACCGAGGCGGTCGCCAAAGCTATAGCCGGTTCTGGAGCATTTAAAGTTGTTGGAGGAGGAGACAGCGTTGCCGCGATGAATAAGTTTAATATTCTTGATAAATTTGATTTTGTTTCAACCGGCGGCGGAGCCATGCTGGAATTTTTGGCCGGAGATAGACTGCCCGGATTGGCAAAATTAGGGTACTATGAGTAAAATGGAAAATGTAAAATATCAAAGCTTAAAATTATTGAGGTCGCCCCTGGCGACAACCAAAATTTTGATTTTTGATTTTTGATTTTTGATCTCTAAAGATATTGTAATTCTATACCACGGAGATTGTCCTGACGGATTTGGAGGGGCTTGGGCGGCTCATAAAAAATTCGGCAGCAAGGCCGAATATATTCCTGTTCACCATCAGATGCCTCCTCCTCAAGGCCTGACCGGCAAGGAGATTTATTTGATAGATTTTGCCTATCCCGAAGATGTAATGGGAGAGCTTTTAAAAAATAATCAAAGGGTAACCGCAATCGATCACCATGTTTCGGCAGAGAAGTCTGTTAAATTGACCCAGGATTACATATACGATATTCGTCATTCCGGATCAGTTTTGGCATGGAAGTACTTTCACTCGGATAAGCCGGTGCCCATGTTGCTTTCTTACGTCGAAGATCGGGATTTATGGAAATTCAATGTCGAAGGGACGAGGGAGATAGGTATGTATGTAGATACTTTCAATTTTGATTTCGAGCAATGGGATAAATTGTCGGAGGATCTTGATAGCAAAACGGCCAGAAAGGAGTGTTTTACCAAGGGAGCGATCATGCTTCGGTATGAAGAAAAAGTAATTCAAAAAATCATTGATAACGGAGCCCGACTGGTTGATTTTGAGGGTTATGAAACCCTTGTCGTTAATGCCAATGGTTTTTTTGCTTCTCAAATGGGAGAGGCCCTGATAAAGCGAAAACCGCCGATCGCCATTATCTGGAGTGAAACCAAGAGAAGGGTGAGCGTTTCCCTGAGGTCTGACGGGAGCGTCGATGTCAGCAAGATCGCTGCTAAATTCGGAGGAGGAGGACATAAGGAATCTTCAGGTTTCAGACTCTCTGATACTAAAAATTTTCCATGGAAGGATAAAAATATTTAAATGTCCAAATATACCGTATACACAGATGGGGGTTCTCGCGGTAATCCGGGTCCCGCCGCTATCGGCGTTGTTATCGAGGGGGTTTTAAATGAAGGGAAGGCCGCCTCGCCAAAGGAGGGCGAGTCTCGCCAAAGGAGGGAGTACGGAGAATACATAGGTATTACTACAAACAACGAAGCTGAATACCGGGCGGTTATTTTTGCGCTTAAAAAGCTTAAGCAATTAGCCGGCGGTTCTAACGCAGAAAAAAGCGAAGTAGTTTTTTACTTGGACAGCGAACTTCTTGTGAAACAGTTGAACCATGAGTACAAGGTTAAAGAGGATAAGATCCAGAAACTTTTTTTGGAAGTTCATAATCTTCGTATGGATTTTGGCAAAACAGAGTTCAGGCATGTATTACGGGATAAGAATGCTCGTGCTGATAAATTAGTAAACCAGGCCCTGGATAGAGAGAGCGGTAAACTGGATCTCTAATCAAAAGAATCTCCGCGAGGAGATTCTTTTGTCTTTGCAAACGATAAGCCGAGTTCTGTCTATTCTACGGTTAAGTAGAAGAGGTAATCATCTATCTGCGGCTAATGTTTCCATCAGCCTGTCGATTCAATAAGTATTGAATCATAGCGATCTAACTTTTCGAATCCGCCGGGTTGGCGGAAGCGCTGATCTTGCACCTAAGTAAGGATTTAGCCGTTTCATCCCCGCCTTCTTATCCCTATGGCGGGGCTAAGCCGTCTACGTCGGGATCGGGCTTCCTTGTTCCTTTCGGAAAAGGCGTTTCTGATCGCACCTCTACGATTACTCGCGGTGGCCGTTAACCACTACCTGTTTGACTCCTCGATAAACTCAGAGCAGGTGCTCGGACTTTCCTCTCGCGGCGCGTGTGCCGGAGCGATTACCTGGTTTGCAAAGATATTGGCATTATACAATAGTTATTTAGAAATATCAAGTTGTAGACATTGAAAAATGGAGCATTTCGTGGTATTTATAACAGGATGAAAAAGTCGGATCTTTTCTTTAATGTTCTGAGACTGCCAGTTGATTTTGTGATGCTTTCAGCCGCCGGCATCGCCACTTATCTTTTAAGAACTGAGATATTATCGACCTTTCGGCCGGTGCTTTTTGAGTTCAATCTTCCTCTTATAAAATACATATATCTTGTATTGACTGTATCGGGGATCTTTTTAGCGGTCTACGCCATTTCCGGACTATATTCCCTTAAGGTAAGGAGAAGGATGGCCGACGAGTTTTTTAAGGTGGTCATAGGTTCATCGGCAGCAATTATGGTCGTAATCATCTATATATTCTTAAGGCAGGAGCTCTTCGACTCAAGGTTTTTGGTTTTAGGCGGTTGGTTCTTCGCAATTATTTTTGTATTTTTAGGTCGTTTTATTATCCGCCATCTTCAGGTTATTCTGGTTTCCAAGTATAATTTTGGCATACATCGCGTTGCTGTAATCGGTCAGAATGAAGCGGCTGATAAATTCTGCCGGGATATAAAATCCGACCCCTCATCCGGTTATCGGATAATTCAGCAGATAAACGAGGCCTCGATGGGGAGCATTCCGAGCGTAATTCGAAAATCGGAGATTGATGAAGTAGTCTTGATTAATCCGAGCAATTCACCGAGGCAACTTAGGGATCTGGTTGATTTTTGCCAGGAGAATAGAATTATTTTTAAATTCGTTCCGGATCCTTATCAGGTTTCTACCGCCCACTTCGATGCCGATATCATCAATGGCTTACCTCTCATAGAATTCAGAAAAACTGCCCTTGACGGTTGGGGCAGGGTCATCAAGAGAGCGATTGATATTTTAGGTCCATCTTTAGGGTTAATCGTGCTTTCACCTATTTTTTTGATCTGTGCCTTCGCTATTAAATGGGAAACTGCCGGTCCCGTTTTCGTTAAGCTTAGAAGAGTCAGCCGTCATGCAGAGTTTGATTTATATAAATTCAGATCGATGATTGATAATGCCCATGTCTTGAACCCCTATCTAAGGTCTATGTTTAATGACCGGGTTGATTCCGGACCGCTGTGGAAAATGAGAAATGATCCCCGGGTCACGAAGGTGGGAAGGGTTTTGAGGAAATATAGAGTAGACGAGTTGCCCCAGCTCTTTAACGTTTTAAAAGGGGATATGAGCCTGGTGGGGCCGAGGCCCCACCAACCGGATGAGATTTCCATGTATCAGCGTCACCATAAGAAAGTTTTGGCCATAAAGGCGGGGGTTACAGGATTGGGACAGGTTTCGGGAAGCTCTGATCTTTCTTTTGAGCGGGAAGTAGCTCTGGACGGATTTTATATAGAAAACTGGTCATTGCTTACGGATTTTAAGATTATCGCTAAAACAGCGGTAAAGATGCTTTTCGACAAGTCGGCAGTATAATAGATTTACGATTTAGGATTTACGATTTAGGACTATTCTTAAATCTTGATTCTTAAATCTAAAATCTCAATTTTCTGAAAATTGCCCTGGTCCATGAATACTTGAATCAGTTCGGAGGAGCGGAACGAGTTCTGCAGGTGTTGTCTGCATTATTTCCGCAGGCGCCCATCTATACGCTTTTTTATGACAAGGATGCGACGGGCGGGGTTTTCGAAGGAAAGCATATAGAAACCTCTTTTTTGCAGAAAGCCCCGTTCATAAAAAGATACCACAGACTTTTCCCCCTATTTATGCCATTGGCGGTAGAGCAGTTTGATTTTTCGGATTATAATGTGGTATTGTCGATTTCATCTTCCTTTGCCAAAGGAATCATTACCAAACCCAATACCCGTCATATCAGCTATTGCCTTACTCCTCCGAGATTTTTGTGGGATGATAGCCATAAATTTATGGAAGAATTTGGCTATCCTCGATTCATAAAGAATATTCTCCCGCCCTTTATAACCTATCTTAGGATGTGGGACAAGGAAGCGGCCATGAGGGTTGATGATTTCTGGACCATCTCTAATTTCGTAAAGTCCAGAATAACCAAATATTACCACCGGGATTCAAGGGTTATATACTGTCCGGTTAATACCGGAAAATTTTATGTCTCCGACAAGATCGGGGATTATTTCTTTATGGCAGGCCGCTTAGTGTCTTATAAAAGATTCGACATAGCCGTTAAAGCCTTTAATCTCTTAGGCTGGCCTTTAAAAATAGCCGGTATCGGTCCGGAGCTTAATCGGCTAAAAAAGATGGCTAAGTCCAATATTGAATTTACCGGCCTGATCACAGATCAAGAATTGGCAGAACTATACAGCCACTCAAGGGCGGTAGTATTTCCCCAAGAAGAAGATTTTGGGATCGTACCCTTAGAGGCGATGGCCTCAGGACGGCCGGTCGTTGCTTACAATGCCGGCGGAGCGGCGGAGACGGTAATTAATAACGAAACAGGACTTTTATTCAATGAACAAACCGAGGCATCGTTGATGGAGACCCTAAAAGCTTTTAATCAGACCAATTTTAAACCAGAAGCGTGCCAAGCTCAGGCTGAAAAATTCGGTATAGAGGTTTTTAAGAAGAATGTCATGGAAGAGCTGGGCAAACTGCTGTAGGGAAGCATAGACTAAATAATCGTATTAAATTCATGGTAATAGGTATAGACATAAGAGTTTTAGGCAGCCATGCCAAGAGCGGAATCGAGGAATATACCGAAAATCTGCTCTCTCATATTTTAAGCCTGAACGGGAATATAAGATTCAAACTTTTCTATTCGTCTTTGCGAAAGGAGCCCCTGAATTACGACTGGATCAGATTGCCTAACGTAGAGCTTTACCGTCTAAAGATACCCAATAAACTCCTTTTTGTTGCTAATAGTTTCTTGGGTTATCCTCGGGTAGACGAACTGATCGGGGGAGTCGATGTTTTTTTCTCACCCCATTTTTTATTAACGGCTGTAACGCCGGAGTGCAAGCGCGTTATTACCTTCCACGATCTTTCATATGAATATTTTCCGGATTTCTTTTCGTGGAGAAGAAATATGTGGCATATTCAGATGAAACCTCTAGAGCAACTACGTTTTGCTGATAAAATCATAGCCGTATCTAAGTCAACTAAAACTGATCTATGCAACCGGTATTTGATTGATCCGGCAAAAGTCGAAGTCATTTATTCGGGAATTTCTGAATTGATCAAAAAACCGACAGATCGGGCATTGCAGGATTTTAAAAGTAAAAACAATCTGCCCGATCAGTTTATACTTTTTTTGGCAAAATTAGAGCCCCGTAAGAACATCACCGGGATTATCAAAGCCTTTCGTATTCTCAAAAAGTCTGGAAAGTTTGATAACCTTCATTTATTGATTGCCGGATCTCCGGGATGGCTGTATAAAGAAATTTTTAACGAGGCATCAAGATCGGAATATAAAGATCAGATAATTTTTAAAAATCATATAGAAGATGGAGATCGATCATCTTATTATAGCCTTGCATCTGTTTTTGTATACCCGTCTTTTTTTGAGGGTTTTGGGTTTCCACCACTTGAAGCAATGTCCTGCGGTACTCCAGTTGTAGTTTCGAACAATTCCTCGCTACCTGAAGTGGTCGGTGGAGGGGGCGTCTTAGTTGATCCTTATAATGTCTATGAGATAAGCTTTGCAATCTCGGCAATCCTGACAGATGATCTGCTAAGAGCAAAAATAATTTTCCAAGGATTTGAAACCGTAAAAAGGTTCAATTGGCAAGAAGCTGCCCGTAAAACCCTAACATGTCTCACTGCGGGGCTATAGATACCCCGCGGCTTAACGGCCGGAGTACGCCATGCTTTACGATTTCTTTTCATAATTTCTTCCGAAAATAAATCGGGGTTTATATAACTACTTCCACTTTCCGCGTTTCCTTCGCTAACTGGGGGATTCGGCTGAGGAGATACTCCGGGGGCCTGACTTCATTCTCGGACGTGAGCCCGCGGATTGTGTATAATCAATTATAAAACAAGCATTTTGTTTTATGCTTGTGCGACATAGGACAGAAATGGGATTACTCTTTATTTTCATCAAATAAAACATTTATAGTTTTTAATTCCCGATATTTTAAAAATGGCTTAAACACTACACATCTCGCGGATCTCGTAGTCGCACAACATGGTACTGCTCTTAAATAAAATAAAAACAAGTCGTTTTTGTCATCATAACCTTACTTCAACCGATAGAAGCCTCACATTCAATGGCCTCAGAGAGGATACTCTATTCAGGTATAGACATCTATCAGGAGAAGAAGCCCTATTAAAATTCAGTTTACGTCACGTTTACCTGGGATAGCTTGTTGTTTTATAGGTAACATACATAAACATTGATATTAATCTTTATGTATTGGTATATTATGAATGGAGTAAATATCTCAGTAGAACTCTCAGGGGAGACTTTTACTCAAATTTTATCCGGTGTATAACTCTGTTTATAGCCGGTTTATACTATGTAAATAAGAGAGCTCTATAAGGGCATATTTCTGGCTTTAAATAAGGGCTACTTTTACAGATGTAACTGGGTCTCCAATTCTTTAGATTTTATGTGGATAACTTGATTTGCTGACAGTTGTTCGGAGCGTTATAATTATTAGGTAAATACTAATCATATCGCGGATCTCGAGGGTCTCGACCCTGATTAAAAGAAAGAACTGAAAGAAGATTCTCTTTGTTGGTAAAATTTCAAATAGTATTTCACATCCTCTTTGTATTACGTTCCTTAAAATAACTTAAGTCTTTTTTTCTACGCTGACTGGAGCTTTTGTCTGCCCAGTCATGCATAATGACAATAACGAAAAAGAAATAAGGATTGATAGAGTAGAAAGCAAATCAGCTCCCGAGCAGGATGGGTTTTTTCCGTTGCAGGTTTTATCGGAAAAATACGGCTATGCCAAAGACTACATCGGATGGCTTGCGCGCACCGGCCGGATCCAAGCTATTCGCTACGGTAAATATGGGCAGTGGTATGCTTCCGAAACCGCATTAGCTGAGTACAGGCAGTCGCTTACGCTTGCTAATCAAGAAAGGTACAATTCCAACAGAAACAAGCTTAAAGCAATTCTGGCTTCTGCAGAAGTTTCCGGTTCAAGATTAACCGACAATGCCGAAGCTCAGTCGGATAAAAGGCAAGTTCCGCCAGTTCTTTCTTTTCCAGTTCCTTCAGTGCCTCAGAAAAACGATGTCATTCTAAATTTTGAGGCCCCAGTTCTTTATAACCAGAGTAGTAATGACGTCTCTTCGCAACGGGACGACAGAACTGCTCAAAACAAAGGTTCCTTAAGCGTAGAACCAAAAAGGAAACCTAATCCAAAGAGACTGAATACCGCCCTGGCGTTGGTAGCCATTCTATTGGCGCTTATGGGCGGTATTTTTGTTTATAAAAATCCGGACATCGGCAGTCGAGCGTTGTCTATGGCCAGAAACTGGGTAAAAAGACCGATTGCGTTTTTCTTCGGCGGAGAAGGTCAACCCACGGTTACTTTGACTCCCACTCCTTCCGGTTTAGCCGTTATCTCTACTCCAGCACCCACCCCAATGTCTACTCCTGAATCGGCTGTCGATGGCGGCGGAGCTACTACCGTTGATCGAGACGTAATAACAAAAATAATAAGACAAGAAATAAGGCTAACTCAGGATTTAACGCCGGAACAGCTTCGGACAATATATGATCGGATTTCTGGAACTGATTTGCGCATAGACAGCTTAGCTTCAGAATTAACAAATCTTCGTTCTTCAATTGTCCAGCCTCCCGGCTTTAATCCGTTTCCGCAAGTTATGCCAGTTAGCGGCCAGCCGAATGTTGTCATTAGTCCTAATGAGATTACGACAGGCATACTAACCGTTACCAATCAGGCTACCATTCAAACTCTTTCCGTAGTCAGTAATTTGGGAGTGGATACTAATACTTTTTTTGTAAATTCCGGGGATAATAGAGTCGGCGTAGGTACGAATGATCCCAATACGACCTTTGAAGTGGTGGGGACGGCTTCCGCTTCGCAATATTACGGAGCCGGATTAAGCGATTGTGATTCCAGCTCAAACAATGCCCTCCAATGGGATGACGGGACCGGACTTTTTTCTTGTACTACTGTTTCGGGTGGAGGTGGAGGCGGTAGTGCACTTCAGGTTAAAGAAGGGTTAACGAGCACATTAAATCCTGTGGCATCAATTTCCTTTGACGCTGGAGGATTTGCTGTGACTCCTTCCGGATCAGCCGAGGTAGTTGTTAAGATAGATTACACAAACGGCCCCGCTTCCCGAGCTATCGATCAGACCATTACCGGTTTCTGGGAATTCCGATCAGGCGCTTCCTTCTCCAATGATGTCGAGTTCTGGGACAACCCCGCCACTCCTTCCCTGTTCGCCGTCTTCTCC